>PDWI01007623.1_pt1 | contig 13012 bp, 14 predicted proteins | sample 1430891 | NCBI WGS metagenome assembly PDWI01 (sample SAMN01162508, study PRJNA174530) | Oral metagenome, whole genome shotgun sequencing project. | biome: Marine environment; feature: Marine mammal; material: Swab sample of the gingival sulcus; isolation source: swab sample of gingival sulcus... | reverse complement strand
AAAAACAACCTAACCCCACGGAACTCCTAGCTTTGTCCCGCTATATCCCTGCCAATCCCAGCATATCCCACTTGTGCCAAAGGCCTCACTAAGTCACAGAAAATAGCCTGGCCTGTCTTTCCCGAAGCCAATGCCATAAATTTTTTTGCCAGATCGGGATACTTACTTGTGGCAAGAAGGCCCAACACGAGTCGTTTCTCCGAGGCGTATTGAGGGGCAATGGGCAGTACATCGACATAGGGGGCATTTTCCGGCCAGGTGCTCGTTGCGTACCAATTGATGACTAGGTCAGCACTTTTTTCCCGAAAGGCCCTGATGAGATCTTTGGAGTCAGTGGTCAAATCTTTTACATTTTCCAGTACCTCATCAAAAATACCCCGGCGAACAAGAATTTTTTTTGTTTCCCTTCCAATGCTTCCACTGCTGGGATTTCCCAGAACCACATAATATTTGGGAGAGGCCAAGGCCATAAGGTCAGCCGGGATGTTTTTGGGATTTCCCTTGGCGACCATCATCACGGCCTTGTTGCTACCTACCTGCACAGATTCCGTAACAAGCCCTTCTTTTTTACATTGTTTGATATACGTCTCGCTTCCAGGCAGGTAGAGATCTCCCAACTGATTGGCCTTGATGGATTTGAGGAGATTTCCCGAACCGCCCTTGGTGATAATGATCCTGCATTTTTCTTGTTGCTGGAGGAGGTTGCCGAGTTCTGTCATGGGTTTGATCATGGTCACACCACAATAGATAAGGAGTTCCCTGGCAGGTTCTGTGGTATTTCCCGAACATCCTGGAAAACATAGCAGAATCAGGGCAAAAAGAGCGCAATGACAGATGGTTATGATTTGGTGACGCATACGGGAGTCCGTGTTGGTTTGTGTTGAGGACAATTTCAGAAGAGAATAAGTGTATGTCAACTCAATCTCTTTTCAGCCTATCAAGTTGTTTTTCCCGAATCAAATTCAGAGGTCTTGGAGATAGAGACGCAATATCCGGTTGTGGCAGGCAGGCCTATAGGCCGGAATGTCCTCTCCAGAGATTGATAATCCTGCACGCAGCACATGCCGCACCAAAACCATTGTCAATATTTACCACGGTTATTCCGCTGGCGCAGGATGTGAGCATACCCAAAAGGGCAGAGATTCCTGAGAAATTGGCACCATAGCCCACAGAGGTGGGAACGGCGATAACAGGTTTATCCACCAGCCCGCCAACAACACTGGCCAAGGCTCCTTCCATGCCCGCAATAACAATGAGTACATGGGCTGTGCGAAGGGTTTCCAGCTGGTCAAAAAGTCGGTGTATCCCCGCCACACCTACATCCTGAATAATCTCTGCCTGACTGCCAAGCATGTTGCAGGTGGTTTGTGCCTCACGGGCTATGCCAAGGTCTGATGTTCCAGCGGTAACAATGGCTACCTGACCTTTTTGCAACTGCCGTTTTTCTTGACCGTGAGTTAAGGTTCGGCCCAGAGGGTCATGCACAACATCTGGAAAACGTGAGAGAACATAATCAGCTGTTGTCTCTGGAACCCGTGTGGCCAGAACAGGCCCCTTGCCAATGGTATGCTGGAAAAAATCTCCCACCTGTTCGCTGGTTTTGCCTTCGGCATAGATGACCTCTGGAAAACCGTTTCGCATCTTCCGGTGCAGGTCGATTTTTGTGTGACCAATGTCCAGAAAAGCGTCCAGCAATCCCTGGTTCCTGAGTATGTCCAGCCCTTGCGCCACATCAATCCGGCCTTTGCTGACGGCCTCAAGTAGGTCGTTAAGTTCTTGCTGCCCCATTATACTTGTTTCCCGTTATATTCCCTTGCCCTGTCTTCATGTGGGTCTTCGCCATTATGGCAGAATGTATTGCCGCTGGTATCTCCTGAATCCGTGTTCAAATGGCCCATGCGGTAGCCTTCAGGGTCAACACCCACATGAGTATAGCCCAAGGCATTAAACTGTTCGGCAATACCGTGGTCGGCAATGCGGTTGACACACTCCTGAACCCTTTCTGGTTCTACCTCAATGCTTGCCCTTGTCCCATGTGTGCGCACCCGTACTTCTTGAAAACCCAGATTGACGAGCAAGGCTTCTGCCTGCTCAATCTGTGCAAGAAGTTCCATACTTACACGGTTGCCAAAGGGAATGCGGGTGAGCAGGCACGAAAAGGCTCTTTTGTTCCAGGTGGGCAGGTTCAGCTCTCTGGCAAGGGAGCGGATGGTCTGTTTGTTCAATCCTGCCATGAGAAGCGGACTGGAAACACCCAATTCCTGCAAGGCCCTGATGCCTGGGCGATAATCCTTGAGGTCATCGGTATTGGTTCCTTCCAGCACAGCGTCAAACCCGTGTTTCCGGGCAACCTTCCATATACGATCAAAGAGAAGTTTTTTGCAGGTATAGCAGCGGTCTCTGGGGTTATCCCGCATGACTGAGGGAAAAGGAAGCTGGATAACCTTGTGAGGCGTTTGCAGCATGACTGACACATCACGGGCGGCTTTCATTTCTTGTTCAGGAACATAGGGAGCGGCGACGGTAATCGCCATGACATTTTCGCCCAGGGCGTGTTTGGCTGCATAGAGAAGCAGGGTACTGTCCACGCCGCCGGAGAAGGCGATGAGGCTTGGGCCTGTGTCTTTAATGATATGGATAAGATAATTGAAGGCTTTTTGGAATTCCGGCTGCATGGGAAATATCACTTCCCGTTCCTGCTAATCGCTTGATACACATCGGCCAGCGCAATATCATGACGCTTGGCAATCATTCGGCAGTCTTCCAGTTCCGGCTTGGAACGGATGACGTTGCCGTCCATAAGGGCATGTTTCATGGTTACCCTGCCCAGTTTGGTTTCCAGCGGTTCAAACGTTCTGACAAGAGAGGATTTTTCAAGTGTCATGCTGGTTAGGCCCAGCGTGCTGGAGTGTTTGAAAAGAAGTCTCTTGAAACGGTTTTCATCCTCTTTTGCACAAAGCACCGTAACCCGTGTTCCGGGACGATTTTTTTTCATAAACACAGGTGTAAAGGAAACATCCATTGCCCCGGCATCCAGCAGGATGTCCATAAGAACGCCCAAGGCTTCGGCCGTCATGTCGTCAATGGTACATTGAAGCATACGTGCCCTACCTGTCTGCCAGCCCAAAGTTTCTCCTGCCTCTTCTTTGACCGTTGCAAGATGTACCCGCAGAAGATTGGGCAGGGCAACGTCCTTGTGTCCGATACCATAGCCGGTTTGGGTGACGGTCATGGCTGGCGTGTCGGTAAAGCGCTGGGTGAGAGTGGTCAGGATGGCAGCGCCTGTGGGTGTGGCGAGTTCTGTATCGACCCTGCCTCGTGTGGTGGGGCATCCTGTTAACATTTCCACGGTTGCCGGGGCCGGAACAGGAATGGTTCCGTGGGCACAGGTAACAAAACCGCTCCCAAGTTCCACAGATGAAGACCATACCGCATCCACGCCCAGCAGATGAAAACAGATGGCTGCTCCCACAATATCTACAATGGCGTCAGTGGCTCCCACTTCGTGAAAATGAATTTTATATATGGATGTGCCGTGTACCTTGGCTTCGGCCCTGGCCAACCGTTCAAACATGGCCAGACTGGTGCGTTTGACGGCATCATCCAGGCCAGAATTATTGATGATTGTCTGAATGTCTTTGAGGTTGCGGTGGCTATGATGGTGGCCTTCGTGGTCATGGCCTGCGTGAGAGTGAGTATGTTCCTTGAGGATAACGCTTACCTTGGTTCCTGTAATACCCTTGCGGGCGTCAGAGGCGATTTCCAGACGAAATTCTTCATGAAGGCCAAGTTTTCCCAGTTCATCTTTGAGAACTTGCGGGTTCACGCCAAGGTCCAGCATGGCCCCCAGATTCATGTCGCCGCTGATACCTGAGAAGCAATCATAATAAAGAATTTTCATATTTTTTACGGGCTAAAGGGGATATTTTCCTGATGGGCTGTGGATACGTACGAGAGTAAGAGAAAGACCTAAGGGCATTTGTGGTGCAAATCAAGGTCAAGGTGCAAGAGGGGGGGGGAGAACCCTTTCCCATAAAAAACGGCAGGTCTTTTTACATCAAGACCTGCCGTTTGAAGCGTCTTCTGGTCAGCCAAAAGACTTATGATTTTTTTACGTGACAGCCGCCACAGGTAAGGGGGCCTTTGCCCTCCTTATCGTGGCAGGTGATACATCGTTTGTGAAAGGCACGCATAAACCCAAGCTGCCCTTTTTCCGGGTTGGCCGGATGGCAGGAAGAACAGGGCTCCTCTTCGGAGGATTCGCCCTCAACCAGTTTGCCGTCTTCGTACACATGATGACAAAACGAACAGTCTTCAATTTCAGCCTTTTCGTTATGCGCATCGTGAAAAAAACGCACCGGTGGTCGTTGAGGATTTTTAGCAACAGAACGAATAAGGATCATTTCTTCCATTGCCATTGCAGAGCACGGAAGTGCGAACAGACCAGCCATGAGAAGGAGTGTCGCAGCGATCCAGCCTTGGCCGTGTATATAATGGGAATAATGTCTTGTACTCATGGGCGTTTCCTATTTTTCCATACATTCGTAGATGATATCAATGAGGAACATAAGTTTCATATCCACCTTGTAAGTATGGAGGATATCGTCCAGTCCGCCGTGGCAATTATGACAAGGTGCAATACATACCTTGGCCCCGGTGGCCCTCAATTGATCCGCCTTGATCCGGTTACCGTCAACACGGGTAACCTTGAACGGCGGTCCGCAATTGATGACACCCCCACCAGCTGAACAACAGTAGTTGTGTTCCCTGTTGGGGGTCATCTCTACGAAGTTGGGACAAAATGCCTTGACCACTTCCCTGGCTTTTTCGTGCAGCCCGCGGCCCCGAACAATATTACAGGGATCGTGAAGGGTTACAAGGTCATCAAAGGTCTTGGCCACCTTGAGTTTGCCCGCTTCCATGAGTTCCCAGTAAAATTCCAGGGCGTGCATGACCCTGATGGGATGGGAACGCCAGCCAAGCCACCTGTTGCCCATGTCGTACACCGATCTGAAGGCATGACCGCATTCGCCCATGACAATGCGTTTACACCGTAATTCCATGGCAGCCTCAAAATGCCTGCGCTTGAGCCTGCCCATAATCTCGTAATCACCAGAGTACATGGCCATGTCGCTGTTATCCCATCCGGTGGATGAGGTCATGGTCCAGTCCTGGCCTGTGGCATTCATGAGGACGGCAGCCTGATAGATGAGCTGGGTTCGGAATTTCGGTTCCGGGCCGATAACGGAGTAAAAAACGTCTGCCCCATCTTTATCCAGAGGAATGCGAAGGTCGGGGAGTTCGTCGCGGGCCTCGTCTTCCTGCCATTGCAGGCTGTCAACCCACTCATCATCCTTGACCCACATCTGGTTCATGGTGGCGGCATGGCTGTGGGCAGTGTCCTGAATATACTGGGGAACCACGCCCAGTTTATGACAGATACGGCGGACAATCTGCATCATGTACGCGGTATCAATGCCAAAGGGACAGTATTGGACGCACCGTTTACAGAGGTTGCACTCGGTATAGGCAACCTGTGCCATCTGATACACAAATTCCGGGCTGACCTTGCCCTTTTTTTCCAAAAGCGGCCAGATGGTCTGCCTGACCTTGCCCACGGGTGAATAGCTTGGATCATTGTCGTGGGAATGATAAAAATGACAGGCTTCGCTGCACATGCCGCACCGCACACACATCTCGCTGTACGCCTGGAGCCTGGCCCCTGTTTCACCTTTGAGAACACGGGTTATCACACTCTCGATTTTTTCCGGCGTCAGGCGGTCAACTCCGGCCTGAAGCCCGACATCATCGATTTTGCGCTTCGATATATGTCCTATGGTTGTCTTCATGGTTTCTCCTTGTTGCTTGCCTTGCGTTTACCAGTCCTTGGCATGCCTGACGGCCCCGAATTCCGAACCCATATAGGCTCTGGAAAACAGGCCAAACAGCATGTGGTTGAGCCGGGTAAAGGGAATGGACGCAAGCATGATTTCACCTGACACAATGTGCAGGATGAGCATAAGTTCGTAATTAAAAAACTGATGATAGGCCAAAAAGCCTGTGAGAAAAGGCATGACAACAATCCCAAGGACGATCCAGTCCATGGGACGGGTTACAAAGCTGACCTCTGGCCGCAGAATCCTTCTTGAGGCAAAATACAGGCAGGCAACAACCACAACCACAGAAAGGATGTCAGCTATCCATTCAGGAATTGTTGGCCAGGAAAACCCGAAGAATTGATCCCACAACACCACATGCCCCAGCAGAAAAATAGGAACCACAAAAAGCAGGATGTGGAAGGTAAAGGTTGCCACGGTCATGGACGGATGTTTCCGCCAGCTAACCGCTCCAAAGGGAATAATCCAATGCAGAATAGACCGCATCCCGTACTTAAAACTCATATACTCTAAAACGGTGGGATCCTTTTTGCGTGCTGACCGATACATACAGGCCAGACGCACCAGCGAACCGCCCAAAAACAACGTCCAGGCGGCCCAGGCCAGCGGCCCCACCACGAATTGATACACACTATTCATGAATGCCTCCCATAGCTTGTACTTGCGTTATCATCCTGTAAAGTCCTCCAGAGTAACCACCTTTCGGATATACGCATTGTCCTTGATATATCTGAGCAGAATCTTGTCTCCTTCGGGGCTGAACACAGGATCCCATGCCTTATCAACAAATTCGGCCCATTCCTTGCCGTCCAGCACAAAGCTGTGCTTGCCAGCCCTGTCAACCTTGGCGGCCAGATGTTCGCCATTGGGGCTAAAGACTGCAGGCCAGGCCATGTCATACCTTCCACGCCAGGCACTATCGTCTGTTAGAATCGTCCACTGATCCTTGGCATCCTTACCCAGGGCTGCTGCCCGGCCGGAATCAGGCTCAAGCACCAAATCCGTTACTACGGGAAAACAGGTATTCCAGGGCTTGCCGTTTTTTGCCAGGGTGAAGTTGCCATATTTAGGAGCGACAATGGCCCAGAGATCACCGTTTTGGGCAAATTGCTGATGCCAGCATTGATCAAATACAGGTTCCCAGAGAATTTCGCCGTTTTTGGCCATACCCCATTTACCCCGTTCCCGCACCGGGGCCACAACAGACGTTCCATCTGGTGAGAAAAGTGGCTCCCACACACCGGCAAAGGCTCGAACCCAGGTCTGCCCGTCCACAGCAATGGTATAATCGTACAGGGATGTCCGTACCTGCGCGGCCACCTTGTTGCCCTGGGGGTCAAATACCGGTGTCCATGCGTTGACAAATGGATCTTGTGTCCAGGGTTCGCCGTCCACAGCTACCGTGTAGCAGCCCGCCTGATAGGCGTGAATATCTGCCTGGGCAAAGGTTTTTGCCTGAACAACAGCCGCAGAGCTGTTTCCTGTCTGGCTCAAAACAAACTGGTTGGCGTTTTCAAAAAAGTTCTTCCAGGGCTTGCCGTTTACGACGATGCCGTATTCCATGTCCTGCTGGGTAGCCACTGCGATCATCTGGCCGTCCATGCTGCGCATGATCTTCCAGAGGAAACCGTAGGTTTCTTCCCACGTCTGCCCGTCCACGGCCACTGTCCATTCGCCATCTTCGGCCACAAGAGCCGCCAGTCTGCCATCAGGTCCGTAGCCCAACTGCCAGATTCTTTCGTACGAGGACTCCCATGTCTTGCCGTTTTCACAAACGGTAAAGGAATCATCTTCGAGTCTGGCTACTGCTGCGACTTTTTCGCCATCGGGGCTGACCTGGAACTCTTCGATCCATTGGAATTGGGGGGCGCAGTACAAGGTATCGGCGATCTTCTTTTCGCCTACCTCCCAGTCCCAGGTTCCCTTTTCCTGATCTGTCAGGTTTGTCTTGGTTGTTGTCATAATGTTCTTCCACCGTTCCTGAAGGTTATTACGTTGGCCCTACCAAAGCCATAACTCTGCCAAAAAACACGATATATTTCCCACTGCCCGCAAAGGAAGAGGTTCTCCGGCTCTCTCCTTGCCGGGAGATACGCGACAGGTCAAGCCCGATAGGGAAATCTAACTGATGGGGATGATGCCGTTGAGGCGAGTTTGTATCACAAGTGAGACCTTCTGGCTAAAAGGCTGGAAGATATGCTCCAGGATGTTGCCGGTAAGGTTATGGAGGTGGCTAAAAATTTTTTTGGGTTATCCGCATACAAAAATTTTTTCTTTGAGACGTCCGTAGGCATCAAAATTTTTGAGAGAGGAGACCATGATGGCGAGAAAACTGGAGAGGGAGGATGTCAGAAAACAGTCAGAAAATCCTTGCCAGCGGGACAATCATCTTCAATAACTTGTTCACCCTGAGGGCCATAGTAGCCACTGGCGTTGGCACATTCTATATAAATGCACAGTTCGTTAGTTCCTTGTCTGTTTACTATAACCGTGGAGGAAAAGGATGACTTGCTGCTCATTATCTCAAGAACAAATAGAAGGAACCCGCGCATTTCACGGCCATTGGTGTCCAGGGCTGGCCCTGGGACTTCGGGTGGCCGAGTGGGGGCTTTTGGAGTTTGGCAGTGCTAATGATGAAGATATTGTTTGCGTTACAGAAACAGATATGTGTGCGGTGGACGCTATCCAGTTTCTCATGAGCTGCACCTTTGGCAAGGGGAATCTGCTTCATCGGGATTGGGGCAAGGCCGCCTTTACCTTTTATTGCCGGGATTCGGAGAAGGCGGTGCGTATCAAAGTCCGGGACGATTTCTGGCAACAGGAACCTGGCAGGGAAGAGCGGATTCAGGCCATTATGGATGCGCCGCTGGAAACATTGCTCATAAAGGAAGAGGCCGCATATTCTCTGCCTTCACGGGCTCATCGGCTGGAAAGTCTTCCTTGTGAAGAGTGCGGAGAAAAGACCATGGAATCAAGGACGCGGCGATTCAAAGGCAGAGTTTTGTGCATCCCCTGTTTTTCAAGGTTGGAGATGCGTTGATTGCATTGGGGGTAGAGGGGGGGGCTTCTGGTTCTTTACCCAAAAGCTCTTGAGCAAAGTCTTTTCTATTCTGCCTTTATTCTGTTAAAATGCATAGCTCACCGAGAGCCCGACCATATGGCAATGGGCATTTTTAAAGGTAACCTCGTGGATTTCTTTGGCACCATTTTCAGGAAAGGTGACGGTTTTTTGAGGGGAATACAGATAGCCGTAAGAGAGATCCAGAGTGTAGGCTCCCCAATGCATTCCTGTTCCCAGACTGAAAATATGGCGATCACTCATGGGAACCATATAGTCATGGCGTGCCTCGTTAATGGGTGATTTATCAAAGACGTATCCGCACCGAAGATCGAGCCATTCGTTCACGGCATACTCCGCACCCAATTGCAGCCGCCAGACATCCTTCCATTTTTTTTCCTCTTTTGTAACCCCGTCCTTATCAAAATCAAAGGTTATATCCTTATAGGAAGACCACAATGTATAGACGAGATCAGCCTCAAGGCTCAGGTTTTTCATGGGCTTGACCGCCACGCCCAAGGTCCAGGATGAGGGAAGGTCAAGGTACCCGTACATACCCTGATCCTGCCTCAGCCCCGATGTTTCAATAGGCCCGCTAAAATCTGCATCTCCCTTGACGTGGGGGTGTACTTCTCCCCGGTAGGTCAAACCCGCCGCAAACCATGATGTTGGTTCGTAGCGAAGAGCCAGATTGTAGCCAGGCGCCCAGCAATCGCCTGACATTTTGAGATCGCTGTCAGGTGTTGAGGGAATCTTTCGTTTGATTTCCACGCCAAAATACATGGCCTCAATACCTGCCGCCACAGACCATTCGTCATTTATCTTGTAGGCAAGAACGGGACTAAGGGAATAGGTCTTTACCCCGGAAAAATACTGGGTATATCTTCCGATCCATGAGGAATCATATTCAGCGGCCAGACCAAACCGGCTATATAGTCCTATACCGAACCAAAAATTATCATTTATCTGCGCTGTCATAAAGGCAGAGGGCGCAAGCCCTTCCAGCCCCAGAGCGTGAGTATCTGCGGAGGCGGACTTCCCCGTCTGTATACCCTTTTTCACAGCAACATCCAATGTTGCCTGAGGCATGAGCAGGGTAAATCCCCCTTGTACCTGTATCCCGGAAAGCTGGGTTATTCCTGCGGGATTATATGCCACAGCGGACGGGTCATCTGCGCGGGCGATCAGGGTTCCCCCAAGGGCGTTGCCACGCGCGCTCCATTCGTAAATACAAAATCCCGCCCCCCATGCCGACTGCGCCAAGGCCATGAAAACAAGCAGAAAGATGATTGAGCGTTTTTTTATCCGTGTGGGCATCGTGTATCCTTTTGGCTAACTGGGGGTTAAAGCATAACCTCTCTGAGGATTGCCGTCAGAGGGGGAAGGCCATAGAAATATCTTCGTGATGACGACATGATTAAATGACTGCTTAATAAAGATGAATGTTCGCTTATAGAGAAGGTGCTGGTGTGTCAATCTTCTATTTTCAAGTGGTTATTCTTGGAAGATGAAGAAAAAAATGATTTGTTGACCAGATATTTTGACTCAGTTAGTAGGCTTTTCGAAAATTTATTAAGTGAGTACATAATTTTGTTCCCTTGAGTGACAGGTCAGGACTCACAGCGTATAGGTTTGTGGGTAAGATGTTGCCGCCTAGAGGTTAATCATTCTGAAAATTATGTGAAAAGCTTTATGAGTATTGGGGGAGGGGAGCGTGAAAAAGACCGCCAAAAAAGATATTTTTACCGCAACAGCCCGTCTTTTGGGGCAGTTGGGATATGCGGAAACCACCTACAAGAAGGTCGCCAAAGAGGCAGGCGTTACCGAAGGTCTTATTGCCCACCACTTTGGCAGCAAGGAAAAATTGTTCTTGCAGGTGGAACGAACCATTCTTCAGGACTTGCATGACAAACTTGCCGAGAGCCTGTTTTATTCTACCGACGGACTGGGAGCCGTCACCAATTTTATCAAATGCTTTCTCAAGTATTCCGTGGATAACCGGGAATGGTTTACAACGCTGCTTCGCTGTTCGCCCTTTATTCTGGAATCCACACCCAAGGGTAACAAGGTCATTACCATTGCCTGTGAGAGGATTTTTCGTCTGCTCAAGGATTCCGTCGTCCAGGGCATTGAAGACCGTTCCGTCAAGGAGTGTGATGCGCATATGACCACCTATATTCTTTTTTCCACCATGATCGGGGCTACCAGGGCTAACAATATCCGTCTCAATACTCCTGATAACTTTTATGCCGAGATCGTACAGTTTTTTCGTAATACCCTTGCAACGTAAGGTTCCCCAAAGATTTTTTCTGTCTCCTGTATGGCTTTGAAACACTTTTCATCCCTTCCGTACGACCTGTTTTTTCCCAAAAATGTCTGGCGGGATGCCTCTTGCCGACTCCTCCGGCCCACCATTTTCCGCATACTGCATGCTCCCTAAAATTATATGGGCTCTGTTTTGAGGCTGTTAAAAAAGGGATGCTTTGTGCTGAAAGCGAAGATAACATTTTTTAATTATTTGCTTTTTTGTATATTGTGATTATAATCACAATATGTTGTCCTCCAATTTTTTTCTATACGAAGTCTAAAAATGTGAGATTTCCTATTGCCTTTTTCCCGATTAACAGCGTAAGGCACCCTTCAGTCAATTTGAGCTGTTCCTTGTGTTCATCTTTTTGGGACAGGGTTTGCTACCGTACACCTTCAGCAACAGGAGAACAAACCGCATGGTTTTTAACTGGTTTCATCTGGGCCTGATCCTCCTGATTCTTTTGGGCGTTATGTTCGCCGTAGGCGCGCTTTGTGTGCCGCTTCTTTTCGCTCCCAAGGCTCGTGGCGGGGCATTGGAGATGCCCTATGAGTGCGGCATTAGGCCGCAGGGAGATGCCTGGGGCGGTTTTAATATCAATTATTATTTCTACGCCCTTGTCTTTCTCGCCTTTGACGTGGACGTACTCTATCTTTTCCCCGTAGCCGTTATCTATCCGCATACCATCGGCTGGTTTCCTTTCGTGGAAATCATGATTTTTCTGTCCGTCCTTGCGGCGGCCATCCTCTATTTCTATAAGAAAGGTATTTTCCTATGGCCCCGAAAGATCAACGTTTAGGCCCCCTTACCTCTTCTATTGAGCCGGAGCTGGTTCCCCTTGCCCTGCCCAAAAAAGTGTTTGATGTGTGTCGGGCCATGTCCCTGTGGCCCATGACCTTTGGCCTGGCGTGCTGTGCCATTGAAATGATGTCCACGGGTATGTCCCGATTTGACCTGTCCCGTTTTGGAGCAGAGGTTTTTCGGCCTTCGCCCAGACAGGCTGATCTTATGATTGTTGCTGGAACTGTCACCAAAAAGATGGCTCCGGCCATTATCAAGCTGTATGAGCAGATGCCTGCGCCCAAATACGTTATTGCCATGGGTAATTGTGCCATTTCCGGCGGCCCCTTTGTTTTTAAGGAAAATTATTCTGTGGTGGAAGGGCTTGATACGTTTATCCCTGTGGACGTGTATGTTCCAGGCTGTCCCCCCAGACCCGAAGGACTGCTTGAAGGGTTGTTCAAATTACAGGAAAAAATCACGGGCAAACGCTGGTGGCCCATGCCGGAACAGGCCAATTCCTGAACAAGGGCTGTCAACGTACGAAGTGAACGCATACAAGATTGGGAAATAAGCACATGAAAGACTGGATACCAGCCAACTGGAAGAGCGACATGAAGCCTCTCACGCAGGCCGCCTGTGAAAACGAGGCCACGGGAAGTATCGGGAATTTCTTCCTGTGTCCTGAAGACCTTCGTGAAGCCGTTACCGCTCTTGATGAGGCCGAATATTTTCTGGAAGACATTACCGGACTGGACGGCAAGGAAGGTATGGAACTGATCTACCATTTTACCACGTGGGAAGATGCTCCTTCACGGGTAACCCTTCGTGTGCTGACCTCCCATGACAATCCTTCTGTGCCAACCATAAGTGATATTTTTCAGGGAGCCGACTGGCACGAACGTGAATGCTATGATTTTTTCGGGGTGCATTTTGAAAATCATCCCAACCTGCTTCCCCTGTTGCTGC
>PDWI01007622.1_pt1 | contig 13015 bp, 8 predicted proteins | sample 1430891 | NCBI WGS metagenome assembly PDWI01 (sample SAMN01162508, study PRJNA174530) | Oral metagenome, whole genome shotgun sequencing project. | biome: Marine environment; feature: Marine mammal; material: Swab sample of the gingival sulcus; isolation source: swab sample of gingival sulcus... | reverse complement strand
CTCTTGTTTCAGGATGGTTATAATAATCCTGAAGGTATTGGGCAAGGATTTCCCAGTCTCCGGGAGCAAACAGCCGCCCGTTTTCATTATCCGTGACAATTTCAGGATTCCCCCCCACATTGGTTACAATACACGGCAATCCTGCTGCCATGGACTCCAGTATAGTGTTGGAAATTCCTTCATTCAGGGAAGAAAGGACAAAAACATCCAAAGATTTAAGCAATTCTGAAACGTCAGGACGATCCCCAAGAAATATGATCCTCGAATCTCCCCGGGCCAAAATTTCCAGATAGCTTCGCTGAGAGCCGTCCCCAATGATGAACAACCGTGCCCCTGGAATCTTGTCCTCAATGGACTGAAATGCACGGATCAGAGTGCCATGATCTTTTATAGCATCCAGTCTGCCCACGATGCCCACATGAAATTTTTTTTTACCATACTCCCTGGCTGAGCCTGGACAATACTGATCCGTATCCACTCCGTTATAGATCAGGGTAACGGGTCTGGATACCCGTATGGTATTGATCAGCCAGTCTTGAATCTGTCGGGACACACAAATATATTCCCGGATAAAAACAGACAATATTTTTCGTATCCATCTTCGCTTGATATTCTGGCCGTAAGGATCATCCATGCCCCATCCCCGCTCGCCGTGGACAATATTTTTTATCCCTGTAAGACGTGCGGCAATCACCCCGTCCAGACCTGCCCAGTTCAGGGTATGAATGATGTCCGGTTTCAGGGTTTTCAGGAGGCGAATCAAACGAAACAAAAAAAAGGGAGAATTTCCTGAAAGTTTACCCATGGAAATGACCCGGGTTCCCTTTGGAAGAAGATCCTCAAACCGTCCGCTACGAGTAAGACAGACAATGGTATGATCATACCTGTGACAGGTATGATTGACCAGAGTGACAATGGATTTTTCAATTCCTCCTGTAGAAAATGAATACAGGATATGAACAATATGGATCTTATGCTTCATACCTGGGCCATACTCTGACTGAAAGAAGACAGGGATGCAAATTTTTCATGCCACAGATTAAACACCAGCACACTCCACAAGGGCCTTGCCCAATTTCTGGTCCCTCTTTGGTGTTCTTCCCAGATTTCCCTTAAAAAAACTGGATCCAGATAGGTTTTACTTGCCTTTCCTTCCAGAACAAGTGCTCTTGCATAGTCTTTCAGGTCGGTTCTCATCCATTCAAGGACAGGCATGGAAAATCCCATTTTTTTGCGGTACAGAATATCCTTTGGCAAATGGGGTTCCATGGCCTTTTTCAGAATATATTTCCCATTGGTTCCCTGTAATTTCACAGAACAAGGCAACTTTGCCGCATATTCCATGAACACATGGTCAAGGAGCGGGCAGCGTACTTCGAGAGACGCTGCCATGCTTGCCCTGTCCACCTTGGTCAGGATGTCATCGCAAAGATAGGTTTTTATGTCCAGATATTGAATCCGGGATAAATGGTCGTCTGCCGGAGCATTTTTGTATATATCCCGGAATAATTGAGCGGTTTCATATCCCTTCAGCAGCGTGCCCATATCCTTGTTGAACAGCCTTGCCTTGTCCTGCCTCCGCAGGGAAGTTACCGAAAAATAATAGGCATCGGCAGGTTCCTTTGCCACATTGGACAAAAAGGTTTTTCCCCGGAACATTCTGGGCAGATAGTCTGCCTTGGGATAGATTCTGCCGAGAAATCCAAATAGCGGCCTGCCAAGAGACGGCGGCAGAAGACTTCTGACAGCATGTTCGCCCATATCCATATAATATCTTCTGTATCCGGCAAAACTTTCATCGCCCCCATCCCCGGAAAGGGACACCGTAACCCGTTCTCTGGTGCTGGATGACACATAATAGGTAGGAATGGCGGAAGAATCGGCAAAGGGTTCATCATAATGCCAGGCAAGTTTTTCAACAATGGAAACCATGTCCGGAGTCACATGAAATTCCCCATGGTCGGTGCGGTACAAGTCTGCAATTCTTCTTGCGTATGCAGATTCATCATAACTTGCCAGGGAAAAGGAAACCGAATTGGTCATCACAGGCTCACTGCTTGCCAATGCCATATAGGCAACAACGGCCGAAGAATCTATGCCGCCGGATAAAAAGGCGCCCAAAGGCACTTCGCTGACCATCCGCATCTTGACGGCCTCGGCCAGGAGATTGCGCAAATCCTCTTCCATCCTGTCCTGGGAAACTTCTTTCCCAGGATAAAAGGACAGATCCCAATAGGACTGAATCTGCATTCCCTTTTGAGAAACAACAGCCCAATGAGCCTGGGGCAATTTATGGATATTTTTGAAAATGGTTTTGGGTGCAGGTACATACAAAAGGGAAAGATAATCAGACAGGGCAGTTGGATCAACTTCCGGTCGGGAATGTCCCGGCAGAAGACCAAGAACAGACTTTAATTCAGAACCAAACCGCAGGCATTGATCTTCAAAGGAATAATACAAGGGTTTTTTGCCCAGCCGGTCCCTTGCCATGAAAATTTCCTGCTTTTTTTCATCCCAAATGGCAAAGGCAAACATCCCCCGCAAACGGGTTACCACATTTCGTCCCCAATGGGCGTATCCGTTCAGGATTACTTCGGTATCGCTGTTTGTCTGGAAAACATGGCCATGGGCTTCCAGTTCTTGTTTCAGAATCCTGTAATTATAAATTTCCCCGTTAAAGGTAATCCAGAGACTATTGTCATGGTTGGCAAGCGGCTGCTGGCCGGAAGCAAGATCAATAATACTCAGGCGTCTGTGTCCGAAGCCAACGTTTCCCATTCCAGAACAACGTTCCACCCTGTCCGGGAACCCAGCAAACCTGAATCCTGCTCCGTCACAGGAATTGACAAAATATCCTTCTTCGTCCGGCCCCCGGTGGGTCAGGGTTCGGGTGGCCTGCACCAGTTGACGCAAATCAACGGGTTGCTTTGAGAAATTGGCAATACCTGTAATGCCGCACATAAAAGTTTACCTTTTCCGAAAATGTCTTTCATTCTCATAACGCTGCAGAACTTCCATGAACACCTCGTCCACCTCATGGGCAACCCTGTCCCAGGTTCTAGAAGAAATGGCATGGGAAATGGTCTGCCTGTCCCATTGGGTTGTCAGGACGGTTTTCACGCCCTTTGCAATGGATGCAGAATTTCTTTCCACAACCACGCCGTTTTCCCCGTGAACAACCATCTCATCGGCACCTGCTGCCCTGGTTACCACACAAGGAATGCCGCAGCAAAGTGCCTCTGTCAGAACATTGGGGCAACCTTCCCTGGATGAGGAAAGGCAGAACACATCGGCAGCATTGTACCAGTCCAGAAGATCATCATTGGGGATCTGCCCCGGAAGATACACCCGGCCTGCCAGACCACATGCTGCAATTTTCTTTTCCAGCAAGGCTTTCTCAGGACCGCTGCCAATGATATACAAATGAAGGTCGGGCAGTTTTTCTACCAGCATGGCAACAGCGTCCACGGTAAGATCATGGCCTTTCAAAGGAATCAGGGAGGCCACGGACAATATGATCTGCCCGGAGTGGTCGATCCCCAGATTTTTCCGGGCGTTCTGCCTGTCCTCCGGGTAAAACTTTCCCGGATCAATGCCGTTGGGAATGACCCGGATGCCGTCAGAAACAATCCCTGCATCTGCCATGATTTGTTTCAGGCCCTGGGATACAGAAATCACAGCATGGACACGACCAAGCGTCCGTATGATCCGGGGACGAATCAGAGAATATTCTAAATATTCAGTAATATCTGATCCCCTGGCAGACACAACCACAGGCTGCTGAATCTTTTTGCCCAAAAGTTGGGCTGCCATGCCGTCTGGATACACAAAATGGGCGTCAATGATACGAAATCCATATTGTTTATGGAGTCTTCTGACCAAGGAAATAGAAAACCAGTACATGAGCCAGCCGTGGAAAACCATGCTGACTTTCGGGATCAAAGGATACCTGGGATGATAGACCAGCATTCCATTGATTTCCTCTTGATACGGAATGTGCGCAAACCTGCTGTACCGGGCAAACACCTTCAAGGCTGACAATTTCTTCGGGAACCATGGAATCGGGGCAACCACCACAACATTGCGATCTTTTTTCCGGTGATAAGCCGCCATTCGTTTTTTGATAAAAGAACCCAGTTCAGGTGCCGCTGCATTGGGAAACAGGGACGTAAACACCAGTACGGAGATCATATTGTCATTGCGGCCTGCGGAATCAAAATGTTTCATATATCCAGATCCATGCAGCTTTTATTTTTTCCGGTTCTGAAATTGGGACATTTGCCGTTCTCTCACATTTGCAAGGTCATATCTGCCAAGCTGAATGAAAATCTGGGCTTCATAGTAAAGCATATTGGGCCACAAGGGGAATCTGGAATCAATGGATCGACGAAACTCAGAAAACTCTGACAATGCCCAATTCAGGGTATTTGTTCTCTGGGTTTTTGCTTTTTTGTCGTTGCCCAATATCATGATGGCTTCCCGATACTTTCGAATTCCAAGACAATAATGGTGAAATCCTTCCCAGGCAGACTTCCCCACTTTCTCTTGCCATCTTTTAATGGCATATCCAAATGTTTCTGGAACCTCTTTTTTTACACCAAGTTCCCGAATTTCCCTTTCGGTGAGGCGGCATTGACAATATACTGGCATATCACCGTATTTTCTCATATAAAAACGAACTTCACGCATGGAAGCCTTATGAAGATTACCAGCGAAAAGAGAAAAAGGAAAAGCCAAAAAGCCAAAAATTACAATGCCAACCACGAGGCTGCAAACGGAAAGGGGAATTCTGCAATGAATTGACATTACATATAATTTCCTTTTTTATTATAAACAGGTACCATTACACAAAAAAATAGGATAAAATCATAACACAATATCATTGCATCAACAAGCATCACAACAAAAGCCCACATAATGAAATTTCTTTGTCCAGGAACAAGATCCGTTGGAAAAAATATTACACCGGCTGTAATGAATAAGATTTGATGTCCATGAAAAAAATTAAGGAGGAATGATGGATCAACCAGTACTATCAAAACACTTTGAAAGTCGTATGCCTTCAAGCATCAGACTCGGCCAGATCAAATTCGGCGAAAGAAAAAACCAACCAGAACTTGTGAATGTGGCCATTGGTAATGTATCCCTGCCCATGAACCCTGCCATGCAAAAGAGGATGTTTTCCCTCCAGGATGCAAACAGTCCCTTTTCCAAGGGCGTGGTACGCTATTCCGGTACAGCAGGCACAGAAGAAGCCCAGCAGGCATTCAAGAGGATTCTGGATTACCAGGGGTTTCCCACGGAAAAACTCCATGTGGCTGTGACCGACGGCGGTTCTGCTGCCATGGAAGTGGTGCTACTGGGCGTATGCGGTGCCGCAGGAACCAATGAAAAACCCCTGATGATGATTGATCCAGCCTACACCAACTACATTTCTTTTGCCCAAAGGCTTGGCAGAAAAACCGTTACAATTAAAAGGGATTTGGGAGAAGACGGAAAATTCAGCCTGCCGTCTATTCCCGAAATTGAAAAAGCCATCCAGAAAAACAACCCCGGCGCCCTTGTGGTGATTCCCTTTGACAATCCCACAGGCCAGCTCTACGACTTTGACACCATGAAACAACTGGCCCAGCTTTGCGTAAAATACAATATGTGGCTCATTGGTGATGAAGCCTACCGGGAATTGTACTATGTAAAGGATCAGCCCTTAATCAGTATCTGGAAGCTTACGGACAAGGATGTTCCGGGAATTGAAGGCCGCCGTATTGGCATCGAAACCGCCTCAAAGGTCTGGAATGCCTGCGGACTGAGAATCGGTGCTCTGGTAACGGACAACCCGGCTTTCTATGAAAAGGCTGTGGCAGAATACACAGCCAATTTGTGCGCCAACTCCATTGGTCAATACATTTTTGGTGCCCTTGCCCAGGAATCAAATGAAAGCCTTGCCAAATGGACACAGGACATTCGGTCATATTACCAGGATTTGATGTTTACCTTCCTTGATGACATCAAGAAAAGGGAACCCAACCTCATTGTATCAAGCCCGGATGCGGCCATTTATTCGGTCATTGATGTCCGCAATATTGTAAAACCCGGATTTGATGCCGTGGATTTTGTCCTTTACTGTGCCCAGAAAGGTGCAGTTGAGTATGACGGAGTATTGACCACCCTGCTTGTGGCGCCGCTCAAAGGCTTTTATGATATTCCCGAAGGACAGAAAAACCCCGGCGCTACCCAGTTCCGGGTGGCATTCATTGAAACTCCGGAAAACCTGAAAAAAGTACCAGAACTCTTTATTGCCCTGCTGAAACAATACGAGGCACAAAGATAATATAATCAAAGGATATAAAAGGCGGGCCTGCAAAATTCCTTCCGGGACAGGCTTGACCTTTTATTTCAGATAAAGTATAACCACCAGCAATTAAAGAATTTTTACAGACTCTACCAAAAAGATTAGAGAACATCTATCCCATGCCCGTCTTTTTACACAAGACGGGCATCAATTCCCAGGAGGAACCGAACCAATGGAGTATAAAGACACCCTGAATCTGCCCGTAACCGAATTTGCAATGAGAGCCAACCTGCCCAAGCGAGAGCCAGGTATGATTGAAAAATGGGAACAGGACGGCTTATATGAAAAATTCAGAGAAAGAGGAAAGGGAAAACCTGCATTTATTCTCCACGACGGCCCTCCCTATGCAAACGGCCATCTGCACATCGGCCACGCCCTGAACAAAATCCTGAAAGACATTATCATCCGCTCCAAGCAGATGTCCGGCTTTGATGTCCCCTATGTACCGGGCTGGGATTGCCACGGCCTCCCCATTGAGCACAACGTGGACAAGGAACTGGGCAAAAAGAAAGCAGACATGACCCCCGTTGATATCCGCAGGGAATGCCGGGAATATGCCAATAAATTCATTGACATCCAGAGAAACGAATTCAAACGGTTCGGAGTTTCCGCAGACTGGGGAAAGCCCTACCTGACCATGAATTATCCATACGAGGCGAGAATTGCAAAGGAATGCGGTGAATTTGCCCTGTCAGGGGATATGTTCCTTGGCAAAAAACCCATTTACTGGTGCTGTTCCTGCAAGACGGCCCTGGCAGAAGCCGAGGTGGAATACCATGACCACACATCCCCTTCTGTATATGTAAAATTCCCCATCAAGGATGCCGAAGAATTTTCCGGCCTGATTCCAGAAGCAAAAAACCAGCCGACATACATGGTCATCTGGACAACCACACCCTGGACCCTTCCTGCCAACCTTGCCATCTGTCTGCACCCGGATTTTACCTATGCTGCCGTGGAAACAAGGGAAGAAGGGATTCTGATTGTGGCACAGGATCTTGTGGAAAGCGTCATGGAAAACTTTGGCCTCAAGGATTACCGGATTCTGTCCACATTCCAGGGTAAGGAAGCAGAAAAGAAACATTGTTGTCATCCCTTTTATGACAGGGATTCCTTGATAATTCTTGGGGATCACGTCACCATGGATGCCGGAACCGGCTGTGTACATACTGCCCCCGGTCATGGTGCCGAAGACCATATTACTGCCCTTCAATACGGGATTGACTGCTATTCCCCCGTGGAAGACAACGGAGTATTTTCCCAGGATGTAGAATATTTCAAGGGCCAGTTCATCTTCAAGGCAAATGAAAACATCATCGACTTCCTGAAAGAAAAACAGGTGCTTCTCAAACGCGAGGACATCTCCCACTCCTACCCCCATTGCTGGCGGTGCAAAAATCCCCTGATTTACCGTGCCACCCCCCAATGGTTCATTTCCATGGACAAACAGGGACTTCGCCAAAAAGCCCTGGCAGAAATTGACCAGGTACAATGGATTCCTGCCTGGGGAAGGGAAAGAATCTACTCCATGGTGGAAAACCGCCCGGACTGGTGTTTGTCCCGACAGCGTTCCTGGGGAATTCCCATTCCGGTATTCCATTGTAAAACCTGTAAAGAGCCTTACGTGACAAGGGAATCCGTGGATAAAATCCATACCCTTTTCACGGAACATTCATCGGACATCTGGTTTGAAAAAGATGCATCCTTCCTCATGCCCGAGGGTTGCAAATGTGCCTCCTGCGGAGGAAATGAATTTGAAAAGGATCACAACATCCTGGATGTATGGTTTGATTCCGGCATCAGCCATGCAGCAGTACTGGATGAACATCCTGAGCTGGATCGTCCGGCAGATCTGTATCTGGAAGGCAGCGATCAGCACCGGGGCTGGTTTCATTCGGCATTGCTCACCGCCGTTGGCAGCATTGAAAAAGCGCCGTACAAGGCCGTTCTCACCCACGGATTTGTGGTGGATGAGAAGGGAATGAAAATGTCCAAATCCGTGGGCAATGTGGTTGCCCCGGAAAAGGTCATTGAAAAATACGGAGCCGATGTATTGCGGCTCTGGGTAGCCTCTTCTGACTATCGTGGGGATGTAAGTATTTCTGACAATATTATCAAGCAATTATCAGATGCATATCGAAGAATCAGAAACACCTGCCGCTTCATCCTTGGCAACCTCCATGATTTTGATCCGGAAACCCACAAGGTGGACATCCCTTCTTTAACAGAACTGGACCGCTTTGCCCTGGATCGTCTGCACACCCTGGTTACCCGTTGTCTGAAAGCATACGGCGAATATGAATTTCACACCATTTACCACGGGCTGCACAATTTCTGCGTAACGGATTTGTCTGCATTTTATCTGGATATTTTGAAAGACCGCCTGTACACAAGTATCCCCGAAAGTCAGGAAAGAAGATGCGCCCAGACCGCCATGTACCTGATCCTGGATGCCCTGGTAAAAATCATGGCACCCATTCTGCCCTTTACCGCAGAAGAGGTCTTTTCCCACATGCCGGGTAAAAAGGCAGCAGAAAGCATCCATCTTACGGACATGATTATTCCCGACGACCAATGGAGAAACCAGGAAATCCGGGAAAAATGGGACACTATCTTGTCCGTAAGAACCGAAGTGACCAAGGCCCTGGAAGAAGCCAGAAAAACCAGACTCATCGGCCATCCTCTGGATGCAGCCATTTCCATCTACACCGAAGATGAATCCATTGCTTCCATACTGAAGAATCTGTCCGAACCCCTCAATGATATTTTCATTGTATCCCAGGCGGTGATGACGGATCAGAAGGAAGACAATGCCTTTATTTCAAAGGAAATGGAAGGACTTGCCATCCGTGTGGAAAAGGCACCCGGCGAAAAATGCGGCCGCTGCTGGCGGTATGACATGACCACGGGCAAGGACGAAAAATATCCCGAAACCTGCCACAGATGTGCTTCCACCCTGCACGGCATGGCATAGAATTTTTTTCAGCACAAACCAGATGCCATGCTCACACGGGAAACCTACAGGTTAATATTGATTGCAGGGGTAGTTGTCATTGTGGATCAGGCCACCAAATGGATGGTTCGGCAATATTTACCCCTGCACCATGAGATTCCCCTCATTGAGAATTATCTGAGTTTGACCCACATCCTGAATCCGGGTGGCGCATTTGGACTTCTTGCATCCCATTCGGAATGGGTCAGAAAACTGGTGTTTCTGGCGATTTCCTCCCTTGCTACCCTTGGCATTTTGTGGCTGTATATCAAAACGGCAAAGGCATCTGTGCCCTGGGCATGGGCCCTGGCCCTGCTGCTTGGCGGTGCTGTCGGCAATCTCATTGACCGCTTCCGGGTGGGTGTGGTCACGGACTTTGTGGATCTCCATGCAGGCAATCTCCATTGGCCGGCATTTAATGTGGCAGATTCGGCAATCACCATTGCCATGGTCATCATGGCATGGTATTTTGTCACCAACAAACTTCCTGACCTTTCCTGAATCCATTATGATTTTGCACACAGGGAGACAATAACCCCATGCATCCCATATTACTCCGCGTGGGCGGATTTACCCTTTATACTTACGGCCTGTTCGTTGCCATTGGTTTTCTTGCCGCAGTCTGGTTTTCCCAGAAAAATGCCCGCCGCTACCATATCGGTGCCCAGGATATTTCCGACCTTTTTCTCATTGTGCTGATCTTTTCCGTGGTGGGGGCAAGACTCCTGTATGTGGCTGTCAACTGGCCCTATTATGCCCTGCATCCTTTGGAGATTTACCATATCTGGTCAGGAGGGCTGGTCTTTTTCGGCGGCTTTATCGGTGCTGCCATCGCAGCCCTTGTCACTATCAAAATCAAGAAACTTTCCCTGTGGGATACTGCAGATGCCATGGCTCCGGGCATTGCCCTGGGTCATTGTTTTGGAAGAATCGGCTGTCTGTTTGCCGGGTGCTGCTACGGGAAAACCTGCGATCTTCCTTTTGCCGTCACCTTTACCCATCCCCAAAGTCTTGCACCATTGAATATTGCCCTGCATCCTTCCCAGCTCTACATGGCGGTTTCCAACCTCCTGCTGTTTTTCCTCCTGCTTTGGATGCAGCAGCGACAAAAAATTAAGGGTACAATATTTTTATCCTATCTTGTCCTGTACTCTTTGTTTCGATTCATCATGGAATTTTTTAGAAGCGACGACAGGGGATACTTTTTTTCCACCCCCCTTTCCCTGTCTCAAGGCATCTGCCTGGTTATCGGAATTCTGGCGGCGGCGTTCCTGCTGATACGAAAACCCAAACCGCCTGTGGAAAAGTAAAGGAATTTTCCAATGGCACTCATCAGCCACCAGCATCTTACCGCTTTCCTTGAACAGCACCCCGTATCTTCCCTGCCGCCATTGGTGCTGATCTGCGGCGAATCCTTTTTACTCGACACAGCCTTTGACAAGGTCAGCAGTACCATCCTCCAGGACAGCCCCAGGGAATTTTGTACGGAAACCGTTGACGGATCAAGCGTTCCCATGGGAGAAATCATTGAACAGCTCACCACATTTTCCTTCATGGGAGGATCCAAACTCGTTGTTGTCAAAGATGCCCCATTGTTTTCCACAGTACGGGGAAAAGAAATTTCCTACAGCCCGGAAGAAATCCAGCGCCTTACCAATCTGTCTTGGGAAACCGTTCCAGAACAGCATTTTCTCATCTTCCTGTCCAAAGAAATGGACAGACGAAAAAAAAACTTCAAGCTCCTGGAACCAGTTGCCCTGGTGGTGGATTGCACGATTCCGGCAGGTTCTCTGAAATCAGACCAGGAAGCCCAGGAGAAAATTGTCCGTTCCATTGTGGATCAACTCACATCACAGGCGAACAAAACCATGGAGCAAAGGGCATTGCAGGAACTTACAGAACGAATCGGCCACGATCCCCAGGCCATTGCAGGAAATCTTGAAAAACTGATTTTATTCACAGGAGATCGTTCTGTAATCACCCACGAAGATGTTCTTACCATTGTCAAACGGGAGAAAAAAGATCCCATTTTCCGCTTTACCAATGCAGTTCTGGACAGAAACGCGGACAAAGCCTTATTTTATCTTTCCTCCCTGCTGGCAGATCAGTTTCATCCCCTGCAAATCCTGAAATCCCTGGAAAACCAGATCAGGAAACTCCTCCTTGCCAAATATTTTCTGACAAACCCTGAAAATCCGGCAAAAGATTCTGGCATGGAAAGAATGTCCTACAATGAATTCACCAGAAAAATGGGGTCTGCCATTGCCGAAAGGGACAAGGCCGCAAAGAATTTTTTTGCGGAAAGCCCGGCCTCCCCCAAAAAGACAAAGGCCAACACCAAGGCACCCGGATCGGATCTTTTGCTTGCACCCAATCCCAAAAGCCTATACCCTGTGTTCCAGGTCTTCCAGAAATCCGGGAACTTTACCCGTAGTGAACTGGAAACCGCCATGGGAGAACTTGCTGATATGGACTACCAGTTCAAAACTTCTGCCATATCGCCTGTCATGGTAATGGAGCATTTTATCGTTACCCTTTGTTCTCCCTCTCGTCAACATCTCTAACTACAAGGAGAGGCTCTCCATGCGAAGAAAAACCAAGATTGTTGCAACCGTTTCCAATCTGAATTGTTCCAAGGAATTGATCCAGGATCTGTTTGACAACGGAATGAATGTGGTGCGGCTCAACACCGCCTATATGACCCACGACCATGCAAAACAGGTGATTGATGTTGTCCGTTCCGTGTCCAATAAAATTGCCATTCTGCTGGATACCAAGGGCCCGGAAATCCGCACCTGTTCTGCCAAAGCACCTTTAACCGTAAAACGTGGGGACACCATCTACATCAAGGGCGATCCCCAGGGAGTTTCCCAAGGCAACCTCATCTATGTATCCTATCATGGATTTGTGGAAGATATGCCAAAGGGTACCTCCATCCTCCTTGACGATGGATACGTTGCCCTGACCGTGGTGGATAAAGATGACCAGACCCTTACCTGCCGTGTGGAAAATGATGGCCAGATCCAGGCAAAAAAAAGCCTGAACATCCCTTCTGTCCATGTCCGTCTGCCGGCATTGAGCGAAAAAGACAAGGCATTCATTGAATTTGCTGCGGATATGGAAATTGATTTTATTGCCCATTCCTTTGTTCGGAACCGATTTGATGCCATGGCAGTCCAGAAGATTCTGGACAAAAAGAATTCCCCCATTAAAATTATCGCCAAAATCGAAAACCAGGAAGGGGTGGAAAATCTTGATGATATTCTGGATCATGTATACGGGGTAATGATTGCACGGGGAGACTTATCCATTGAAATTCCCACGGAGCAGATTCCCCTGATTCAAAAAAGCATCACCAGAAAATGTATTGAAAGAAGAAAGCCTGTTATCGTGGCAACCCAGATGCTCCACTCCATGATGACTTCTCCAAGGCCCACCAGGGCAGAGGTTTCCGACGTGGCAAATGCCTGCCTTGACGGCGTGGACGCACTCATGCTTTCCGGAGAAACCGCCTCCGGCCAATATCCTGTGGAGGCGCTTCAAACCATGGCCCGCATTGCCCTTGAAGTGGAAAGCAAGCATAACAGCTTTGTGGATGTGCCCTATTCCACGGACAACAAGAGAACCGCCTATCTTGCCAAGGCCGCTGTCAAGGCAGCATTCCGCCTGGA
>PDWI01016358.1_pt1 | contig 13016 bp, 6 predicted proteins | sample 1430891 | NCBI WGS metagenome assembly PDWI01 (sample SAMN01162508, study PRJNA174530) | Oral metagenome, whole genome shotgun sequencing project. | biome: Marine environment; feature: Marine mammal; material: Swab sample of the gingival sulcus; isolation source: swab sample of gingival sulcus... | reverse complement strand
TTATTTTTATTCACAAAGCCATACTGATTCGGAAACAAATGATACAATGCCGAGGCAAATCTAAAACGCGACTGCTCTCTCGCTCGAATCGGCTTTTTGTCTAAAAGTGCTCCCAAAGTTTCAATGCCTATCGTTGCATAAATCATCAATGGATAATACGATTTATTTTCAAGCAACTGCTCTGCTTCTTTTATAAGGTATTCTTCTACCAACTGTTTTGCTTCCATTTTAAATTATATTATAAAAATGACGGATTCTGAATTAGAAAACTTTTCAAACTTTTAACAGACCGAAGTATTAAAACAAGTTATCTTCCTTTAAACTTTGCACATAAGCCGTATCTATCAGAAGATTTTCTTTTTGAGAGGCCTCAACTGCCAATTGGTCTGCACGTTCGTTACCGGGAATATTGGCGTGACCTTTTACCCAAACAAAACGAACTTGATGTTTACGATATATAGCCAAGAAACGTCGCCATAAATCGGAGTTTTTCTTGGACTTAAACCCTTTCTTTTCCCAGCCTAAAACCCATTTTTTCTCAACTGCATCAACCACATATTTCGAATCGCTGTAAATAGTTACCTTGGAATTTTCTTTTTTCAAAGCCTCCAAAGCCACAATCACCGCCAACAACTCCATTCTATTATTAGTTGTTAACAGAAACCCCTCTGAAAGTTCTTTACGATGCGAACCGGACATCAAAACGACTCCATATCCTCCACGACCCGGATTTCCGGAAGCTGCCCCATCGGTGTAAACCACAATATCGTGCATATTACAAGTCCCTTTCTTTTAAATTACAAAACACTTATAATGAATTAATTAACAACAAAATAAGTATTAATCTGATTATTTATCGCAAAACTAAACAATCAAAATATAATAATTAGTATTTCTTTGCGTTATAATTTATCGCTTGTAGGATTTTTTTAATACTTTAGGGGATTTTTATAAGCAAAGGAAACTATAAAATTAAGTTACTATGTATGAGTATATTAGTGGAAAAATAACCAACTGCACACCTACCGAAGTTACCATTGAAAATTCGGGTTTTGGCTATTTGGTTCGTATCTCTTTAAATACTTACACCGCCATCAACGATTTACAAGATGTAAAATTGTACTTGCATTATGTTGTTAGAGAGGATGCTCAACTATTTTATGGTTTCTTTGAAGAAGAAGAACGACAATTATTCAGACTATTGATAAGTGTTAGTGGTGTTGGCTCTAACACGGCTCAAACAATGCTTTCATCTCTATCGCCCCAAGAAATTGAAAACGCAATTTTGTCGAGCGATGTGGGTTTATTACAAAGTATAAAAGGTATTGGTGCAAAGTCAGCACAAAGAATCATTGTCGATTTAAAAGACAAAATAGGAAAGTCGAAAGAAGAGGACTTTAAGTTATTAATTCAGCAAGATAATCCGGCTTTTGTGGAATCACAAGCCGCTCTTATCAATCTTGGATTCAACAAAAAACAAGTGGATAAAGCTCTTAAGAAAGTATCCAAAGAAAACCAAGATGCGACCATAGAAGAAATGATTAAACTTGCTCTTAAATTACTTTAAAGAAAAGATTTGAATACATTAAAAAACATAATATTCACTTTTGTATTATTGGGCTTGGCAATATCGCTATCGGCACAAAATACAGGTCAAGATACCACGAATCTTAAATATCCGTTTAACGATGATAGCCGTACCAATCCGTTTGGGCAAAAAACATCGCCCTTGTACGGAAATACACCATCGAACATTAAAGAGGAAGTAAAATACAACCCCAAAACGAACACTTACACCATCACTCGAAAAGTTGGCGACCTTAATTACAGCTTTCCGGAAACGATGACGATAGAGCAATACAGAAAACATATATCTAACAAATCTATTCGTTCTTACTGGCAGAATCGTTGGAAAGGAGATGCTCCTAACACGGGCGTAGGTAGTTTTTTAAATCGAAAATTTTCGGTGGGTGGAGAAGCTTTTGAGTCCATATTCGGTGCTAATACAGTTGAGATACACCCTCAAGGTTCGGCAGAATTGATTTTTGGTCTTAAAATACAGAACACCGAAAACCCCACATTACAAGAAAGAAATAGAAGAAATACGACTTTCGAGTTCGACGAAAAGATTCAAATGAACGTAACCGGTAAAATTGGGGATGCAATTACCTTAGGCATCAACTACGATACCGAAGCGACATTCGACTTTGAAAATAAAACTAAATTGGCTTACGAGGGTAAAGAAGACGATATTATTCAGAAAATAGAAGCCGGAGATGTTACCTTACCTCTTTCCGGTTCATTAATTTCGGGAAGTCAATCTCTTTTTGGTTTTAAGACAGAATTAAAATTTGGTAAACTGACGGTTACCAGCGTCTTTTCTCAACAAAAAGGAAAACGTTCCGAAATTGAAGTACAAGGAGGCTCTCAGGTAGAAGAATTTGAAGTATATGCATCGGATTATGAAGCTAACAAACACTTCTTCTTATCTCAATACTTTTACGAAAACTACGATCGTTTCTTAGAAAATACAAATATTATAAGATCCCCCGTTCAAATTACACAGATTGAAGTTTGGGTTACCAACAAAACAGGAAACTTTGAAGATGTACGCAACATTGTTGGTTTTATGGACTTGGGAGAAAATGCTCAGCACGTTTATAATCAAACATTAAGTCCTTCTAACGCTCAGCTTCCTTTCAATGCTGTCAACAGCTTAGACGCTATGAAAGAAGACCTTAGTGATTGGAACAATGTCAACAACTTCCTTTCGGGACGATTCGATGCTAGTATCGATTACGAAAAAGTAGAATCTGCCAGAATGCTACGTCCTAACGAATATACCATCAACAAACAATTAGGATATATTTCGTTAAACTCAAGACTTAATCCGGATGAGGTATTAGCCGTTGCTTTTGAGTACACTGCCTATGGAGAAACTTACCGCGTAGGAGAATTAACATCCAACGCCAAACCTTCTCCCTCTCCTCTTATCCTTAAATTATTGAAAGGTACGAGCGTATCTCCCAATCTTCCTCGTTGGAAATTGATGATGAAGAACATCTATCCGTTGGGAGCGTATCAGCTAGACCGAAACGACTTTGAATTGCACGTTCTTTACAAAAACGATAAAACAGGAACGGCAATGAACTACATCGATGTTGGAAACATCAAAGGAGACATCCTTCTGAATGTAATGGGCTTGGATAAACTGAACTCTCAGAACGACCCTATTCCCGAAGGAGATGGTGCTTTTGACTTTGTAGAAGGTATTACCATCAATAGAGCAAAAGGGCGTATTATCTTCCCTGTAGTTGAGCCTTTCGGTAGTCACCTTAAACGAGAAATCGGGAATGATAACATTGCTGAAAAATATATTTACGAAGAGCTTTACAACGAAACGCAAAACGTAGCTAAACAAGAAGTTCAAAAAAATAAATTTGTACTTAAAGGGAAATATCAATCTTCCTCCGGCTCAGATATTTCTTTAAATGCCTTGAATGTACCACAAGGATCTGTTACCGTTTCGGCGGGAGGACGTACCTTAGTAGAAGGCTCTGACTATACCGTAGATTATTCTCTCGGTAGAGTTAAGATTTTAAATCAAGGATTGTTGGAGTCAGGAACTCCTATCAAGATTTCCTTAGAGAGTCACTCTTTATTTAGTATGCAAACCAAAACAATGGTTGGTACACACCTTAATTATAAGTTTAGCGACAATTTCAACATCGGCGGTACTTTATTAAACTTGTCGGAAAAACCATTGACTCAGAAAGTGAATCAAGGAGACGAGCCTATCAACAATACCATTTGGGGCTTGAACAGTACCTATTCTACAGATGCTCCTATCCTTACAAAAATGGTAGATGCGATTCCTTTTATAGAAACCAAGGAAAAATCGACTGTTACCATCAATGGAGAGTTTGCTCAATTAATACCGGGGCACTCCAAAGCCATTAGCGATGGTGGACACGCTTATATAGACGACTTTGAGGGAAGTACCACAAAATTAGACCAAAAATATTTTAGCACTTGGCACTTATCCAGTATCCCCAAAGACTCTATTTTATTTCCAAGCTCATCGAATACCGGTTTGGGAGTTGGTAAAAACAGAGCAAAATTAGCTTGGTATGTTATCGATAATACACTTGTTAGAGAGCTAAGTGAAACACCTTCTCACCTAAAAGGAACAGACGAGCAAAAGAAATTCTTTGTTAAAGAGGTTTACGAAACGGACTTATGGCCGGAAAGAGATTTAAAAGGCTCTATACCAATGTCTATACCCGTTTTGAACGTCGCTTTTTACCCCAAAGAGAGAGGACCTTATAACTTCGATGCTACCAATGTAAAACCTTCGGGAGAACTAGAGAATCCGGAGTCGAGATGGGGAGGTATCCAAAGAGAGCTTGCCACAACAGACTTTGAAGAATCTAACATTGAATACATCGAGTTTTGGTTGATGGATCCTTTTGTTTACGATAACGGTCAAGGACGCACAGGAGATATCTATTTTAACCTTGGAGATGTTTCGGAAGATATTTTAAAAGATTCTAGAAAATCGTTCGAGGAGGGGCTACCCACTAGTGCCGATATAACCAATGTAGATACGACTGCTTGGGGGCGTGTATCTACACAGCAATCCATCGTTTTTGCTTTCGACAACAACCCTGATTCACGAGAATATCAAGATATCGGTTACGATGGTCTGAGCGATGCCGACGAAAGAGGTTTCTTTAGCGATTATTTGAATACCATCCAAGGTGTTGTAACTCCGGATGTCTTTAACCAAATACAAAGCGACCCTTCTAACGACAACTATCACTACTTTAGAGGAAGTGATTATGACGATATTGAATTAAGCATTTTGGAACGTTATAAGAACTACAACGGTTCGGAGGGTAACTCCCCTACCTCAGAGCAATCGCCAGAGTCTTATCCTACTGCCGCTACGACGATTCCTAACAACGAAGATATTAACCGAGATTATACCCTAAACGAAGCCGAAAATTACTTCCAATACAGGATCAACCTTTATGAAGGTATGGATATTGCCAATCATAAATATATCGTTGATAAAGTCGAAGATAATAGCGGTATTGAAGGAGCGGTTACTTGGTATCAATTTAGAGTCCCTATTAGACAATACGATAGTAAAGTTGGAGAAATTTACGATTTTAAATCGATTCGTTTTATGAGGATGTTGCTTAAAAACTTCTCCGACTCCGTTATTTTACGTTTTGCAAGTTTAGATTTAGTTCGCGGACAATGGAGAAAATACATTGGCGGATTAAGAGAGCCCGGTGCTTATTTCCCTTCCAATAGCGAGGGTACAGAGTTTGAAATTACAGCCGTAAACATCGAGGAGAATGGAAATAAAGAGCCTGTCAACTATGTATTACCTCCGGAAACAAACAGACAAATAGACCCTAGCAACCCAAATCAGCAAGAATTGAACGAACAAGCAATGGTTTATACCATTAAAGACTTGGGAGATGGAGATGCTAAAGCGGCTTACAAAAACTCTAACTTAGATATTCGACAGTACAAAAAGCTGGAAATGTTTGTTCACGCCGAGCAAATAGAAGGAACGGTACTTAAAGATAAAGATGTATCTGCATTTATTCGTTTGGGGTCAGACTTTACAGAAAACTATTACGAATACGAAATACCTTTAGTTCTAACGCCTGAAGGTAAATATAGTGATAGCGAGAGTGACCGACTTATCGTGTGGCCGAATGCCAATAAGTTCGATTTCTTCTTCTCGGAATTAACCAATGCTAAAAAACTAAGAAATGCCGAAGGATCTGTAACGCAAGAATTTGTAGTTCATTCGGGCGACAAACGCATTACAGTAAAAGGAAACCCGACTATCAGCGATGTTAGAACGGTAATGATTGGTGTTCGTAACCCTAAGCAAGCGAACAACTCCCTACCCGACGATGGAGCTTCTAAAAGTGTAGAAGTGTGGTTTAACGAATTAAGGCTTTCCGAGTTCGACGAAGAAGGCGGATGGGCTGCTAATATGAGAGTTGCTGCTAACTTAGCCGACTTTGCCAATGTAAGTTTATCCGGAGCCATCACTCGTCCGGGATTTGGTAGCTTAGAAAAGAAAATCAGCGAAAGAAATCAAGATAATATATACGAATACGATATTGCTTCGAATTTCTCTTTAGGAAAATTCTTCCCTGAAAAATCAGGAATTATGATTCCTATGTATGTAGGTTATTCTAAAAACATCATTGTTCCTAAGTACAATCCGCTTCAGCCGGACTTAACAATGCAAGAAACTTTGGACAATCCTAATGTATCAGACGCAGAGAAAGATAGAATATCGAAAATAGCCAAAGACCAAACCACTCGAAAGAGTATCAACTTTACAAATGTTAAAGTCAAAAAAGGCAAAAGTAAGCCTAAGATTTACTCTATATCTAACTGGTCGGCAACCTATGCTTACAGCAAGATTGAAAAAAGTAATGTTACAACAGCTATCGATAACGAGTCCTTGCACAGAGGGGTTTTGACTTACAATTACAGTCCTAAGCCGTTAAAAATAGAGCCATTTAAGAAAGCTAAGTCTAAATTTATGCGTTCATCAGCAATGCGTTTAATCAAAGACTTCAACTTCTCGCCATATCCAAAGCAAATCTCGTTTATGACCGATATGAATCGTCGCTATCACGAAAAACAAGCGAGAGTTTTATCTACCGACGATATTCGTGTTAGATCAACTTACGATAAAGATTGGCAATGGAATAGAAAATACGATTTACGATGGGATTTGACTCGTAGTTTAAAATTAACCTTCAATGCCAATAATATTGCCCGAATAGACGAGCCGGATGGAGCTATCGACAAATCGGACGAGAATTACGCAGAAAAGAGGCGTGTTATAGAAGATGAGCTTAAAAGTTGGGGAACAACTAAAAGGTACAATCACTCCTATAACCTAAATTACAATGTACCTATCAACAAAATACCTTTACTAAGTTGGATAAGTTCTTCTGTGCGTTATGGCGGAGATTACTATTGGGATGCCGAGCCTAAAGTAAAAGCTGACTCGCTTAGAATGGGTAACCAAATTCGTAACTCTAGAAACTTACAAGTCAACGCTCAAGCTAACTTAAAAAGTTTGTACAACAAAGTAACTTACTTCAAAAATTTAGAAAGGAAGTACAACAAAACATCTCGAAAGAAGAAAAGAAAAGAAAAAGAAAATGTCTTCTTCCCTAAAAAGAAAAAACCTGCCAAGAAAATAAATTTAAAGAAGGACGAGCGAAAAGTCATCACACATAAACTCGGAACAGATGATGTTTCAGCAGAGGTTAAAGATGGTAGCGGAAAGGTTATCAAGGGTAAGTTAGAAATATTAAGCAAAAACAAAATTGCCTTTATCCCCGAAACAACAGCAAAAAATGCAACCATTAGAATTACCGGAAACATCAGCGTTTCTTATAGTTCCAGCGACCAAACCGTTTTACCCGCATATGCGAGAGGAACTAAAATAATGGGAATGCAAGGTACCGCTCCGGGAATGCCATTTATTTTCGGGCATCAAGATGAGGACTTTTTACAAAAATCGATAGATAACGATTGGTTGAGAGGTAATAAATATCAGACCAGCCCGTATACAATGATTCACGACGAAAATGTTTCTGTAAGAAGTAATTTCGAACCTTTTAAAGGATTTAGAATCGACTTAACAGCCACTCGAAGAGAATCGAAAGACTTTACGCAGCCTTTCTCTTACGACGATATTACAGAGACTTTCTCCAGACCGGAGGACTTATCTTATAGAGAAGGCTCCTACTCCATTTCTATTAACACTTTAGGAAGTGCTTTTGAAACTATGGGAGATGATTATACATCAGATGCTTTTGAGCGTTTTAAAGCAAACAGAGCAAATATTTCCAAGTTGTATGGTGAAGAAAGAAGTTCTGCCCTTGGCAACACTCCAAATCCGAACGCTTCAAGCGAAAAAGGGTATGCCGATGGATACGGACAACTTTCTCAAGATGTCTTGATACACGCTTTTTATTCAGCTTATACCAACACCAACCCTGATAAAATGGACATCACCAATCATTTTTACGGATACTTGGCAATGTTCCCGGGTTGGAGATTGTCGTACGACGGTTTATCTAAAATACGATTGGTTAAGAAATTTTTCCGAAGCGTTAAATTAAACCATTCCTACCAGTCAACTTACAATATGGGGAATTTCCGAACCAATTCCGATTTTATGAACAATCCTCATAAAGACATTTTTAGTTACGAAACGGATGTTAATGGAAACTATTTCCCTGAATACGATATGCAATCGGTTTCTATCAGTGAGCAATTCTCCCCTCTTATCAGTTTTGATATGACTATGAAAAATAGTCTAAACTTTAAGGTCGAGTTTAAACGTTCTAGAAATTTAACCTTGAATATTGGTAACTCTCAGGTTACGGAAGTTAAGAGTCAAGAGTATATTTTCGGTGCCGGATACCGATTTAAGTCGGTTACTTTCAAAACTAAAACGCGAGAAATCAAATCTGATTTGAATGTCCGTTTAGACCTTTCTATGCGAGATAATTTAACGATTATACGAAGAATTATTGAGGACGCTCATCAAGTAACAGCCGGTAAAAAGATTTTCACTCTAAAGTTGAATGCCGATTATAACCTAAGCAAAAACTTTAATGTCAGATTCTTTTTCGACTGGATTAGAAACAAGCCTCGTGTATCGAACTTATTTAAAACCAGCAATATCAACTTTGGTTTAAGTGTTCGATTTAGCTTAATGTAACATCAACAGGAAGAAAAGAGCTCGAAAAATCGATAAGCACATTACAAGGACTTTATTTTTTTATTTATACCTTTGGGCAAGTAAAAAATTGAATAGATATGTCCAATAAAATAAAGATAGGAATTACGCACGGCGATATCAACGGAATCAGTTACGAAGTTATTATTCGCGGATTATTAGACAAACGTATTTTAGAAATCTGTACGCCCATTATATACGGCTCTCCCAAAGTAGCTGCTTATCACAGAAAAACTTTAAATATAGAGGGCTTTAATCTTAACAATATTACATCGGCAAATCAGGCTCGTTCGGGCAAGGTAAATATTATCGACCTTTTTAACGAGGAACTAAAAGTTGAGTTAGGGCAATCTACCAAAATAGCCGGACAGGCTTCTCTAAAAGCTCTTGAAAGTTGTACGGAAGACTTAAAATCAGGACTGATAGATGCAATGGTAACTGCTCCTATCAATAAGGATAATATTCAGTCTGAAAACTTTCAATTTCCGGGACATACCGAATATCTTAAAGACAGATTTGGCTCGAATGATGTTCTAATGATTTTACTCAACGAAGGTCTAAGAGTTGGTGTGGTTTCGGGGCATATTCCTATTCAAGAAGTCCCTGCTTCTATTAAAAAAGAGACCGTTCTTAGAAAAATAAAAATATTGAACGAATCGCTCAAAAAAGATTTTGGAATTAGAAAACCTCGCATTGCCGTATTAGGACTTAATCCACACGCAGGAGATAATGGTCTGATTGGTAAAGAAGAAATCAACGAAATTATTCCGGCAATGCAAGAAGCTAAAAATAAAGGAATTATAACCGTAGGTCCTTTGGCAGCAGATGGTTTATTCGGCTCGGGAGAATTCCTTAAGTACGATGCTATCTTGGCGATGTACCACGACCAAGGGTTAGCTCCTTTCAAGGCATTAGCTTTTGACAAAGGCGTTAATTTTTCCGCCGGATTGCCTTATGTACGCACCTCGCCCGGACACGGCACAGCCTATGGAATGGCAGGGCGAGGAAAAGCCTCTGAAACATCTTTCAGAAACGCTCTTTATCAAGCCATCGACATCAGTAAAAAAAGAAAAGAATACGAGGGCTTAACGGAGAATGCTTTACAATAAAAAAGATATTCGATGAGGTATAGAAACCTATTTAAAATAACTCGAATATTCTTTAACATAATCAAGGCAAGTTTATATTCTCTTGGCGTTGTAATGCTTTTGATGCTTATTATTAGCTTTACAACTTTACCTTTTTGGGGTATTTATCGTTTAGCCACCAGTCATTCCGATTTTGACTTTACACCGGACTATATTGTTGTAATGGGTGGCTCCGGCATCCCCGGAAAGTCGGGGTTAATACGAACTTATTACGCAGCACAGGCTGCTAAGCAGTTTCCCGAAGCTAAGATTATCATCGCTACTCCAACTTCTAAAGCACATATAGATAGTACGGGTTTTAAAATGGCTCAAGAGATTCGTTTAAGGCAAATTGAACAAACAATTTTGTTTGAAAACAAAGGAACGAATACCCGTTCTCAAGCCCTTTACATCTCTCAAATGCTGAATCCCCAAGAAGATAAATTGTTAATTGTAAGCTCTCCGGAACACATTTACAGAGCTGCATCTAGTTTTGAAAAGTTGGGTTTTTCAAAAGTTGGAGGTTTACCTGCTTTTGGAAAAAGCATCAAAGTTTCTTTAAAATTCGACGCTAAACGTATTGGAGGGAAAGCCTTTGTACCCGATGTTGGAGATAATAAACAATTAAGATACCAATTTTGGAATCATTGGCAATATCAAATTCAACTATTAAGAGAATATGTTGCCATATTATATTACAAACTTAACGATTGGGTTTAAAAGCATTCCATAGCTGTCTTATGTGAATATCCATCCATTACTAAAAAATATATTTAGCATATATGTATTCCATATTGTATTAGCAGTTATGATTAATACCAATAATGACAAATCATATTTTATAGGTATAAACCGTCTGTTCATAATGTATATAGACGTTAGAATAAGTAACAAAACCCCTAAGTACGAGAATTCAAACCTATTACCACCGTAATCAACAATTATTAAGAACAAACTTAAAGACAGAAACATTAATGCAAGTATTAAGTTATTGGATATTGTATTAATATTTGGCAGACTTGCTATTAAAATTAACATAGCAATATAAAAGTGTGGGGAACACATTGTAAATCGGAAAAAACTATGAAGATTTCCGCCTGAAGTAATCATTGTAAACACTAAGATACCTGCTAAATAAAACAGCGATACTAATAACAAATAACTCTTTTTTTCATTAAGGTTGAGTTGAATATGTGTTTTTAACAAAACCTTTATGCCAAGATAAAACACATAGATTAAGGCAGGTGCGGCAACAAAGAAAACAGCAAATGTGTTTAATCCAAAACCTTCAATTGACCAATCCGAAATTGCACTTATTTTCTGAATTCCTCCACTCCAATATTTTTGAGCATCTAAAAATGCCGTCCATGAGCCTGACGATTTGTATTGTATTAGGAATACTGTACAATATCCAATAAAAAACGGCAGTGATTTGAAGAAAATGTTTTTTACTAAGGAGGTTTTCTTTTTATTGATATGCAACAATATTTCTGTTGACACTATCGCCAATAATACAAATAGGGTTGCCGGTCGAACCATTGACAGCAATAAAATCCCAACAAAATATAAGGGATATTTTTCCTTTAAAATCCCTATAAAAGCAATTGTCATAAATAACAAAAATAAACTCTCGGAATAAGGAATCATAAAAATAACAGAAGTTGGTAATGTTATTAATACCAAATATGAAGTCAACCTTAAATACTTATTGTTTGGTAATAGATACGTAGCAAGAAGCGATATTGAAAATATAAATATTAGGTAGTTAAGTAACGAAATCAAACGTGGTGATAAATGAGTAATTTTCCAAACTAAAGGAAACATAGGAAAAAAAGCAGCTCTTACTTTTCCATAATGTGCTTCTTCTGCTTTATACATTCTTTTACTAATGTTATAGTAGATTGAAGCATCCCATTGTAAGAAATTTTCATTATTTGCATTTAGGTAAGTCCTTTTTACCTTTTGAATCTTCCAATCATTCCAAGTGCCTGTACGTTCATAATTCTTTGAAATTAGACCTAAGGTATTATTATATATGGTCTCATTTTGAAATGATATAAATATAATCCAGAAAAAAATTGCACCAAGAACTCCTATAATGTTTAAATGTAGAACTTGCTTCATTATTAATATTGTTTATAATTCTTGTCATAAGTAATGCAATATTTGAAAGCAATCGTTTTCAAATCAGCACGGCTCTTATACACCTAATGTTTTTTTATTTCTACACTCCCAAAAGTACAAAATAAAAACAAAAGTGCAGACAAAACGAAAATCCTTTTCAAGCCTCTACCCTACTTGTAGAATTTAGGAACTTGATGCTATGTTTTAATATTCAAATTTCAACAACAGTGTTGACTATTTATAAAGATAATAAAAAAGACCTCGAAGATAAACTTCGAGGTCTAATCTAACTATAAATATATAAAGTTTAGGTAAAAAACTTCAAGATAAACAAAACCGCTAAGACGTACATCACGATAGAAACATCTCTGTATTTACCTGTCAAAATTTTCAAGAACACATAAGCCAACAAACCAAAGATGATACCTTCTGCAATGCTGTATGTTAAAGGCATCAAAATAATAGTTAAAAAGGCAGGGATGGCTTCTGTAAAATCGTCTAAGTCGATATTTTTAACCGGAGACATCATAAACAAACCTACAATAATTAATACCGGAGATAAAGCTGCGGCAGGAATCATTAAGAATACAGGAGCAAATATTAAAGCTAAAGCAAACAACATAGCTGTGCTAAAAGCGGTAAGCCCTGTTCGTCCACCTTCGGCTACTCCCGAAGCACTCTCTACATAAGTGGTTACGGTACTTGTTCCTAAAATAGAGCCGAAAAACGTTCCAACAGCATCAGCAAAAAGAGCCTGTTTAACGCGAGGAATATTTCCTTTTTCATCCACCATTCCGGCTTTAGTAGAAACCCCAATCAAAGTTCCAATCGTATCGAACATATCCACAAAAAGGAATGTGAATAAAACAATTAACATATCTACGGTAAAAATCTTATCCCAATCGAACTGAAAAAAGATAGGACTTAACGAAGGAGGCGTTTGTACATAAGCGTGACCT
>PDWI01007620.1_pt1 | contig 13019 bp, 11 predicted proteins | sample 1430891 | NCBI WGS metagenome assembly PDWI01 (sample SAMN01162508, study PRJNA174530) | Oral metagenome, whole genome shotgun sequencing project. | biome: Marine environment; feature: Marine mammal; material: Swab sample of the gingival sulcus; isolation source: swab sample of gingival sulcus... | reverse complement strand
AATATTAAATCAGCTAAAAAAAGAATCAAAATTGCAAAAGTTAGAACATTAAGAAATAAGTCAACTAAGTCAAGAATTAAGACTGAGACTAAAAAGTTCGAAAACTTTATTGAGAACAAAGATCTTGAGAATGCTAACAAGCAATTAGAAACATTGACTTCTTTTATAAGTAAAGCAGCTAATAAAAATGTATATCACAAAAGAACTGCTGCTAGAAAAGTTTCTAATTTAAGAAAAGCTCTTAACGGAATTAAGTAAGAGTATTAATTAAATACGAATTAAAAATAAAGCCTTGAAATTTCTTCAAAAGAAGGATATTCAAGGTTTTTTTGTGTGGTGATTTTAAAATACAGAAATCCGATATTAACAATACATAAGTTTAAACAAGACAAATATCACTATATTAAATGTTGGGAATATCGGATTTCTCTTTGTTTTAATAGCTTTAAAAGTTCAAATAAGAACCTTGCTCTGTTTTATAGTTAATTAACCTTTTAGAACTGTCATTAACATATAAACTCCAGATTCTATGAAAGCATAGGGTATGTAACGTTTACCACCCCATTTGTAACTCGAGGTCAAATTTTTTGACCTCAAGTTATCATACTCCATTTTACTTAATCTAAATCTAAAGTCTTCATCAAATTTATCAATATTACTTTTTCACCACGAGTAATATATATTTTATCAGCTAAACTTTTTTCGTTTAACATTATATCAATCCATAAAAATATTTCTTGCTTATTTTATAATACATTTAATCATCTTATCTACATTCCCTTATTACTACAATCATCAAATTATCCAAGTAAAAATAGTTAAATTCTAGCTAATATTCTCTATATAATATTTATCAAGCTTGTCCAAAAACCTTTCGTCACTCATCCCTGTTCGGTTAAACATAATCACACTACCCAAGCCTTTTTTAGGATAAATACGTATTTCGCAGTAATAACCACCACCGCCACCTGCATGACAATAATATTCGCTTCCGCAAAGCTGACCCTTAAACCATGATAAACACATTCCTGTTGATTTCCCGTCATTTGTAAAGTTTTCGTGGAATAATTTTTCTTTATACTCATCTGTTAGCAACTTACATTTTGTTTGTAATAAGTCTTGAATGTATTTTACAAATGAATTTATATTTCCAATCAATCCACCATAAGATGAACCATTAACATAAATTGTTTTAAAAGAATTCCACTTACCCTCTGTTCTATCGATTAGTTTTGACTTATCAATCATAAAATTCAAAATAAAATTTGAAAAACTATATTTTTTGTGGTAGCCTTTAGCATGCTCTTCAATTCTATGTACTACAAAATCCATCTCATTTTCTTTTATATCTAGTGGCTCTAAAATGTTTTTACGAATATAATCTTCATAAGTCATACCAGAAATCTTTTCAATTAACTGCCCAAGCAAAACATAGCCCAAATTAGAATAGGAAAATTTTTGATTCGGCTTTGATTTAGCTTTATAATTCTTATCAAATATAAGTTCAAAGAATTTATCCATATCAAAATATTTATGTTCTTCGAATAAATGAACCCAAGATAAAGGAATCGGATTTGGTATACCAGCTGAATGATTTAATAATTGACGTATCGTAATATCATCTGAATAAGGAAAATCTTCAAAATATTCTTTTATAGGTTTTTCTATTATAATTTTACCTTGTTCAGCTAATTGTAAAACTGCTAAAGCAGTAAATGTTTTAGTTACAGAATATGCATTATATGTAGTATATTCTGATATTTCTACTTTATTTTTAATATCAGCATAACCACCTTTGAATCTGTGTATTATACTATCTCTATTAAAAATAACGTACTGAACTGATGGAGTTTTATTACTTTTAATCTCCTCACGTAATACTTTATCAACATAATTATTATCTTCTATTTGCTTACTACTCATAATTTTTACCTCAAAAATATATATTTCTTAATTTCATTAAAACCAAGCCCAAACAAGTTAGCTTCATTTATTCTTTTAACTACGAACTCAACTCAATGATTAACTGCTTAACTCCATCATAGTCATTATACACCCCTTCTCTGATAAGTCCTGTTATCTTCACAGAACGTTCAAAATTATCCTTAATATCTGATAATTCCATATCCTTGCCTTGTCTAAAAGCCTTTTCAATAATAAAATCCTTCATACCTAAATACGAACTAATCTCCCTAAGTGCATATCCATTGTTTAAAAGCTTTTTGGTCTGATAAAGTATGTCGAATTGCCTATTAATCATTGATAAAACCATCTGCGGCTGCACCTTCATATAGATTAAATCTTCATATATGCTTAAAGCCATTTTTAAATCAGACCTTCCAAAGGTATCTACAAGCTTAAAAACACTACTTTCAACACTTCTAGTGCAAACACTATCAATATGTTTTTTCATAACTTCTTTGCCATTTACAAAGCTAATTAACTTATTTAATTCGTTTACAATATTACTTAACTTTCCACCAACATATTCTATAAAATAACTTGCTGTAGCTGGTCTTATGCTAAGTTCGTACTTTGACAACTCTCTAGCTATAAACTTAATAAGTTCATTTTCGCCGAGAAACTGAAATTCTGCATAAGTTCCATTTTTACCTATGCTTTTATAAAACTTTTTCCTCTTATCAAGCTTATCGCCCTTTATCAAAATATAAGTCATTTCATCCAAATTATTAATAATTTCAGCCAAATAATCTTCTATCTTATTCGGAAGCTTATTTCCTAAAATATAAATTAATTTTTTATTATTAAAAAACGAAATGGTATCCACAAATTCCTCTAAAATATCAACTGTCACTTCACTTGAATTAAACTTATGAAAATTATATTCTTTTTCTTCCTCTGAAAGTATCTTATCTATCAAAGTTTTAGCGTAGAAATCCACCAAATACGTTTCTTCCCCACATAGATAAATAAAATGGTCTATTTTATTTTCCTTAATTTGTTTCTTTAAATCATTCATCTAAATACGTCTTATACCTTATATTATTTTTTCCTAACGAAATAGATATTTGTCCTCTTTTCGCCGTTTGTAGCACCTTATTAGAATTCATTTCAAGCCTTTTAACAACATCTGCATTAGGATGATTAAACCTGTTTTTTCTTCCTGAACTTATAATAGATAAAGTAGGATTAACCTTTAATAAAAATTCATTTAAACTACTTGTTTTAGAGCCATGATGAGCAACCTTTAATACATCTACACCTTCTATTTCAAAGGAATAATTATCTAAAAGATACTTTTCTTCAGATTTTTCACAATCGCCTAAAAACAAGAACTTTTTATCATATATTTCAAGCATAGTAATGAGTGATGCTTTGTTGGCGCTAACCTCACTATTATGGTTATATGGTGTATAAAAAATGAACTTGCCTTTTGAAAATTTAAGACTTTCTTCATTTTTAACATAATCAATCTCTACACCATGTTTCAGCGCCTTTTCCTCTAATATATCCATAAGATAAACATCACGGCCCCTATAAAAATCACTAAGTATTATCCTGTCTATTTTAACTTTATCAATTATTTCAATTATACCATAAATATGATCAAAATCACTATGCGTAACAATAACATTATTTATTTTATTTATACCATTATATTTTAGATATGGCAAAAGAACCTTAATACCTTGATTTACACCCTTCTTAAAGGGGATACCACCACCATCAATAAGCATTACTTCACCCCTATCTCTTATAATTGCACAATCACCATTATCTATATCTAAAAAGTCTACACTGAACCCTCTTTCACTCGTAATACTAAATAAAACAAAGATAAAAATTAGCATAATTATAAAAACCTTTTTATTCTTTTTATAAAAATAAAAGCATGAAAAATAAAAAATTATAAAAGCGATACCCATACTATGGATAAAAATATTACTATAAGGAAAAGACGATATAAATTCACTAATATTTAAAATATAATCAATTAAAAAAGCAACAATATAAAGCATACCCTTACTTAAAATAATAGGGCTGATCAAAGCCAACATTCCTAATAAAATAATCACTGGTAATAAAGGTAATACAAAAAAGTTTGCAAGAACTGAATAAATATTTATTTCATTATAATACACGACTATAATAGGAAATATAGCCAACCAAACTCCGAATATTGTGTTTATAACACCCTTAATATAATTGTCACTATCCGAAAAAATAATAATTTTTCTAATATAAAAAATCCCCAAAATAGCAGAATAGGAAAGAATAAAACCAATATCATATAAACTATACGGATTATATAAAATCATTATTATAAAAGCAAACATCAATGCGGAAGTCTTATCATAAAAACGCAAACATATTTTCGACATCAGGTAAATAATAATCATTGCAGCAGCCCTCACTGTAGATGGATGCATACCTGTAAGTATAAGGTACAAAATAACAAAAACTATGCATATAGACGTTCTAGTTCTAATATTGGGACTAAACAAGATAGATAATCTATAAATCATCGCTGTAACAATGGCTAAATGCATACCCGAAATAGCGAATATATGTATAATCCCAGCAGTCCTAACATCACTCAAGTCCCTAAATGTTTTAATCCCCAAAATAATAGCTATTAATATGGATTGATTTTTAGGCATATTAAGTTTAATTGTATTCGCCAAATTATCTCGATACCTAGCTAAAATACGTTTTAAAGAATACTTAATTCTCCCACCCTTTATTTTCAAATCAGCAGTGTAAACTCCAATTATTCCCTTAGCTTTATTATACCTTTTATAATCAAATCTTCCCTCATTAAAATACTCTTTATATGCCTTTGAATGTATTTTTCCATAAACCCTATCACCGACATTAAATTTATCTTTAGTATAAATCAAAATCTTATACTTACCATAGTTTTCTCCTAATCTGTAATCTTTTAAGACTATATGATTTTGATTTACCTCCCAAACATTAGCTTCAATATATTGCTTTTCAAACTTATATGAAAGTTCTTTTTCATAAGAAAAATAATAATAATATAAATAAAATGAAAACATCAAAAATAGAAGTATGAAAGCTAATCTATATACTTCTTTTACTTGCTTTTTTTCTAATATAATAAATAAGATAAAAAAGGCAATAAATATTAACTTAAAACTTATATAAAACAAGATTAACGCCAATAAAAGCGATATAAAAACATAAACAATAGGTCTTTTCATACACCCCAATTAATTATCAACAAAGTATGACTCCCCAGACACACAAAATTAATTATCTTTTACGAGGTCATGATTATACTCAAAGGTTTCGTTAAAGTCCTTACCCGCACGTATAATATCCATCTTCTCTCCATTTATTAAAAACTGAACTTTAGCAATATCTGGAAGCTCAGTAATCGTATTTACAATAGAATAAACCGCTAAAGTATCTTCTACTGAACTAGCATTATTATGTAAAAAAGATTCATTCAGATTAAGGTAACAAACGCCATCAACTATATCTGCATTAATAAATTTGGTTCCATCTGGAACCGCTGGAAACGGATTTTTTTCTGATATAGTTTTTAACCTATTAATGACAATATCCTCAATACAATCATTCATTGATATATCTACTTCCTCTACGACTCCCTCTAAAGCTCCATCGCGAGGATAATAAAACTTCACCTTATCTTGATATACAATTTCCTGTATCAAAGTATTGTCATAAACTATATCATCAAATGAATAAGCTCCGTATGGCATATTATTGCTATCTTTAAGTGGTAAATTATCATAATAAAATTCTACAAAATCTATATAGTCTAATGATGTATAAGACTTAACCAATGATGACCTAATAAGTATGCTAGCAACCTTGGGAACGCTAGGATAATCATCACCCAAATATATTTTTACTGTCTTACTCTCTCTCTCTACCCTCTCTATTATATTTCCATCTGGAATTGTTCTATAAAGTTCTTTTTCCTCAATACCATTTTTTAATGTATTCAAAATGCTCCTTAAATCATCATCATCCGACTTTACTTCTGTAGCCATTAAATTTTGTCCATCATTAAGAAAAACTGTGAGCACCGAAGAAACTTCATGTTCTCTTTTTAATAATTCCTTCTTTACACTATATATCTGGGCTTCCTTTCTATCTTCAATATTATCAGGTATACTATCACAAGAAGAAAAAAGAACAATCATAAGACTAAGTATAAGTAAAAATATTAAATTTTGATTTCTATCTAATCCCATATTCTTCATAATAATATAATACACCACACTTTTTAAGCTATTAATAACTATTTATTAACATTAGATGAATTTTCCCACTTACTAAGTGGCAATTTAACAATAAATGTAGTTCCTACCCCTTCTTCACTATGACAATTTATTTCTCCGCCATGCATTATCACTACTTTTCTAACTATACTAAGACCAAGCCCTGTTCCACCAGAGTCTCTCGACCTCATCTTATCAACCCTGAAAAATCTTTCGAATATTTTTTCACCTTGAACATCAGGTATTCCAATACCCGTATCAATTACTTTTAATGTAAAATTTCTAAAATCAGCATCAATACTTATGCTTACTTTTCCATCTTCCTTATTATATTTTATGGCATTTTCAATGAGGTTCATTATAACTAAGTATATCTTAGTCTCATCAATATAAGCCTCAACACTTCTATAAGATTTAATCTCTAAAGACACATTTTTTTGCTTAGCCAAAGGAAGTAAAAGCCTCATAACCTGCTCGACTAAATCATTAATTAAAACGAGTTCATAATTAAGTTTTATTTCCTTATTATCTAAAGAAACCATTGTAAGTAAGTCATTAATAATCTTATTTTCTCTATCTACTTCCATACTTATATCTTGCATAAACTCGTCATACATCTCTTTTGGCGCGTCATCTTGACTAAGTATTGCATCGGCAAGAACCTTCATAGAGCTAAGCGGAGTTTTTAATTCGTGGGATACATCAGCGACAAATTGTTGCCTAGATTTTTCTAATAAATTTATACTCTCTAACATTTTATTAATATTATCTTTAATCAGACAAATTTCATAATAGTTATCTTCATCTTCAATCACTTCACTATGACCATTTGTAACCTCTACAACTTTGTCTCTAAACCTATAAATAGGTTTGATTAGAATCCAATAAAAAATGTACGTTAGAATAAATAAACTTATGATTAATAGTAGGGTAATCATATTGGTTTCTTTTTTTACATTAGAAAGTATTTCATTCTCCAAATTTGCTGAAACTATTACAACACCTACTGAAGTCTTATCGCTAACAATCGGCATATAAATAGTAAGCAGGCTTTCATTATATACCTTTTGACTTTTACTGCTTCCAGATAATATGGCAAGAACTTCATTCGAACTATATATTAAGTTTGAAAACCTTTCATTACTACTATATACAAGGTCACCTAAACCATTTAATATACTTATATTATAAGAATTTGCTAACTCTATACCCTCCAAAAAATTCTCATCAATGTAATAATTATTCTCATAGTCAACCTTAGAGCTAATAATAGTCGCGATATTAATTAAATTATTTTCTTGAAGTGTAAACTCATCCATTTTTACAAAGGTAATATAATAAAATCCATAAACAATTATAGGTATTAACCATAATATCACCGCTAAAAAATAAAATGTGCTACCTAATTTTTTATACTTCTTCATGGTCGAAATAATATCCAACTCCCCACTTTGTATGTATATATACCGGCTCACTAGGATGAGGTTCAACCTTTTCTCTTAACCTTCTAACGTGAACATCTACAGTCCTAACATCACCTGGGTAATCATATCCCCAAACAACATTTAACAAACTTTCTCTCGAATACACCTTATTAGGATTGCTTAGAAACAGAACTAAGAGGTCAAATTCTTTGGCAGTCAAATCAACTTCCTCACCTGATTTATAGACTCTTCTAGATTCCATTTCTACCCTTAACTCATCACAAATCAAGACCTCTTTTTCATCTATCTGTACTTCTTTTGAAGTATTAATTCTTCTTAAAATTGCCTTCATCCTAGCCTTAAGTTCAAGGATATTAAAAGGTTTTGTCATATAATCATCTGCACCATATTCAAGTCCTAAAATCTTGTCCATATCCTCACCTTTGGCAGTAAGCATAATCACAGGAATAGTTGAAAATTCTCTAAGTTGTCTACATACAGAAAGCCCATCTACTTTAGGTAACATAAGATCTAAAAGAACTATATCATATTTATTTTCTTTTAATTTATTTAGAGCCTCTTCTCCATCATATGCTACATCAACCTCATAGTCATCTTGTATTAATCCAAATTTTATTCCTTTTACAATAGACTTTTCATCATCAACCACTAAAACTTTTTTACTCATGTTGTTCTCCTACTATTCAATATAGTTTATTTTCTACTTCTATAATAAATGCTAAAATAGTCTAATAAATTAGACTATTAAATTATATATAATAATCGTCCTAGCTACAAGCAAATATCATCTTTTATTTTATTAAATAAACTCTTCTTTATTCCCTTTACTTTCATTATATCTTCCAATTTTTTAAAAGGTCCATTATTCCGTCTATAATTTATTATATCATCAGCCTTGCCTTCGCCTATGCCTTTTAAACTAGACAACGCTTTTATATCTGCTTTATTAATACTTACCTTAGTATTAATATCAGCATCCTCTCTTAACTTATTATATATATGAATCTGCTCTCCATCAAAAATAAATCTAGCTAAATTTACTCTTTCGACATCTGCTCCTTCTTTAAATCCGCCCGCCATATCAATTAATTGATACAGCCTACTTCCATCATCAAGCTCATAAATACCAACATCTTTAACCTCACCAGTCAAATAAACCACAATCTTATCTACCTTAGTGCTAGTTTCAATAATTTTTTCTGGCTCTTTTTTAACACTTATATCATCTTCTCCTGTGCAAAAATATAAGGCAAATGAAAAAAGTAAAACAGCAACGCCTACAATAGCATAATATGACTTCATAAAAACCCCATTAGCATATAAAGTTCATCCCCAAAACTTATTATAAAACTAAAATTAAAATAAGTACAGTGCAAGTAGCACACTTTTATTAAAAAACTTAGTATTAATAATATAACAACAAATTACGTATATTTTTATTTACAATATAAAAATGTTTATACTTCTAAAACATATAGACTTTCCTTAATTTCGTTATAAACAGCTTCCTCACTATCCCTATTTTTTTCTTGTAAATTTTCAAAGCAAGCACACACGTATTTCGTTCCATTTTTTTCAAAAAAACTTCTGCAATGTTTATGCCCACAAATAGCTATTTCAACCTCTTCCATCTTAGCTAAATCTAGTCCATCCCTACTTCCTAAGTATCCATTAAAAAACTTCCACTTCTCGTCTTTCGAAGTATCTTCTAAATAAAATTCATCATTTATCATATGTGTAAGCAAAATGACTTTTTTACTTGATTTAATCATTTCTCTTAGTTCATCATTTAATCTTTTTGTTAGTGAAATATAGTCCTCCGAAAACTCAGTATATAAAGAATCCTTCCAGTGCATATCAATATGCTTACCAGCCTTTAATTGCTCATATGTAAAATCTCCACTCGCAAGCGAAAAATCATACCAAAGCATAGCAGAAACTAAAGTATATTCCCCTAATTTAGTAGCTTTACCTACTAAACAGTTTTCATCTAAAGAATAAATTTTAAGTATACGTTCTGTGTCAAAGCCATTTTTTTTATTCCAAATATCATGATTTCCATATATATATTTTATTTCTATACCTGATTTTATACTTAATTCCTTGACTAATAAAATGACTTCATAACAGTCTTCGAAAATATCTCCACCTAAAATCAAATACTCTAATTTTAAATCATCTATGTATCTAAGCATAGCATTTTTAAAAACATTTATATCTTCAAACTTATCTAAATGCAAGTCTGAAATAAACCCAACTTTCATCTTTTCTCCTAATTAAAAAGGTTGCTATTATAGTAACAACAACCTTTTACAACCTAGATTAAATATATTTTTTGTTTCCCCATAAATTTCTTTTTCTAAGTTCTAGGTACTCAGAATAAGCATTTTCTACTATTATTCTTTCATTTGAAAATTTCAACAAATGTATTGCTTCATGAATTTTGTAGTATCCTGAATCTACAAAATACTCCTCTTTTTGTGGCTTACTGAAATAGTTTTTCGACTGCATCAAATACCAATTGACATCCTTGTCAATCTTTTCTTGTCCGACCATAAATGTATAATGACTTTTACCAATATACTTGATTATTCTAGCTTGAACGCCAGCTTCTTCTAACACTTCACGTCTAGCTGTATCTTTATAATCTTCACCTTCTTCTACAGTCCCTTTAGGTAAGACCCATCCTTCATATCTATTTTTATACTTTTTATACAAAAGCAAAATCTTGCCTTTATGAATAACTACCCCACCACAACTTACTGCTTTAGTCATTTTGCCTCCTTGTAGGGATTGATTTATTAATAATAGTATACCCAAAAAAGCGTTTTATGTAAAGAGAGTAAAAGAAATATACTAATAAATCTTAATTTAATTATTATAAATTATACATAAATTTACTCAAAAAATATTATTTACTAAACAAAGCAAGAGGCACTTTCGTGCCTCTCACTTTAAAAATTATTATATTTAATTAAGCCTTTGTTTTTGGTGCATAATGTGTATGAAGCAACTCGTGCGCCTTGTGACTCATTGGCTTACCGAAGTATTCTTCATATACTTTGATAACTGATGGATTTTCATGACTCTTTCTAATAGTCATATCCTTATCCACTTTATATATAGCCTCTTGACGTTTTTTGATAATATCAGTATCACCATGGTGATATGGTTGACCACCACCACCTACGCAACCACCTGGACAAGCCATAACTTCAATTGCGTGGAAATTTCTTGGATTACCATTTTGTACCTCTGTAAGAAGTGCTTTAGCGTTTCCAAGACCGTGCGCTATACCAATATTTAACTCAAGTCCATCAAAGTCTACCTTAGCTGCTCTAACACCTTCAAATCCTCTAAGTTGATCAAAATCAATCTTCTCTAAAGTCTTCTTAGTGTGAACTTCATAAGCTGTTCTAAGCGCTGCCTCGATAACACCTCCAGTAGAACCAAAGATAACAGCCGCACCAGTTGACTCTCCTAATGGATGGTCAAAATCACTATCTTCTATATCGAACAAATCAATATTTGCTTGTTTAATAAGGTTTGCAAGCTCTCTTGTAGTTATTACTAAGTCTACATCAGGATTTCCATCAACCTTAAACTCATCTCTATCAGCTTCATATTTCTTAGCTAGACAAGGCATTACAGAAACAACAACTAAGTCTTTTCTGTCAACACCAATCTTCTCAGCATAGTAGTTTTTAGCAACTGCACCAAACATTTGCATTGGTGACTTAGCTGATGAAGGTATATCTACAAGGTCAGGGAATTGACTCTCTACAAAGTTAACCCAAGCTGGACAACATGATGTAAGTATTGGAAGTGGTACATCTTTATCGCCATTTAAGAACCTTGTAAGTCTATCAAGCATCTCTGTTCCTTCTTCCATAATAGTTAAGTCAGCTGCAAAGTCAGTATCGAATACATAGTCGAAACCTAATAATCTAAGTGCTGAAACCATCTTAGCTGTAACTATTTCACCTGGCTCTTCACCAAACTCTTCACCAAGTGCAACCCTAACTGCTGGTGCAACCTGAACTACAACAATCTTCTTAGGATTTGCTATTGATTCTATTACATTCCATGTGTGGTCTGTCTCTGAAAGTGCTCCTACTGGGCAAACGGCAACACACTGTCCACAATGAGTACATACTGTATCTACTAAAGGTAACTCAAAAGCAGTTGCAACAACAGCCTCAAATCCTCTATTTATACCTGATAATGCACCAACTTCTTGAACTTCATTACACATAGTCTCACAACGTCTACATAAGATACATTTATCCATATCACGAATGATTGAAGCACTGTGATCTTGCTTGTAAGCAGACATTTCTTTACCTGTTAGTGAAACTTCACGAAGACCAACCATATGTGCTAAATCTTGTAATTCACAACTACCACTCTTTGAACAAGTTAAACAGTCTTTAGGGTGGTCAGATAAAAGTAACTCTGTAACTATTTTTCTAGCCTCAAGAACTCTTACTGTATTAGTTTTTACAACCATTCCATCAAATACTGGTGTAGAACATGCAGGTGCTAAATTTCTTCTACCCTCAACTTCTACAACACATACCCTACATGAAGCAGCATTCGCCTTCATCTTAGTACCATGAAGGTCTAAGTGACATAATGTAGGAATATTAAATCCGAGTTCATTAGCAGCTTCTAATACGGTTGTGCCCGGTTCTACAAGAAGCTCTTTACCATTGATTATAACTTTTAATTTATCCATTGTTCCCTCCATTATATCTTTTCAATTGCACCAAATTTACACTTGTCATAGCAAGCACCACACTTAATACACTTACTTGTATCGATAAGGTGTGGAGCCTTTCTCTCACCAGAAATACATCCAACTGGACAAACTCTTGAACAAGCGGTACATCCAATACACTTATCAGTGATGATGTGATATTCTAATAAGTCAGCACATTGTCCTGCTGGACACTTCTTATCTTTAATGTGGGCAACATATTCATCATAGAAAGCATCAAGAGTTGATAAAATTGGGTTTGGAGCAGTTTGTCCAAGTCCACAAAGTGCAGTATCCTTAATGTTTCTACTAAGTCTTCTTAACTCTTCTATATGCTTCATCTCACCTTTACCCGAAGTAATTACTTCAAGAAGTTCATGAAGTCTCTTAGTACCTACTCTACATGGAGTACACTTACCACATGACTCATCAACTGTAAATTCTAGGTAGAATTTAGCGATTGAAGGCATACAGTCATCTTCATCCATAACAATCATACCACCTGATCCCATCATAGAACCAGCAGCGATAAGGTTATCAAAGTCGATAGGTGTATCAAGGTCTTTTTCAGTAAGA
>PDWI01007619.1_pt1 | contig 13019 bp, 8 predicted proteins | sample 1430891 | NCBI WGS metagenome assembly PDWI01 (sample SAMN01162508, study PRJNA174530) | Oral metagenome, whole genome shotgun sequencing project. | biome: Marine environment; feature: Marine mammal; material: Swab sample of the gingival sulcus; isolation source: swab sample of gingival sulcus... | reverse complement strand
AATGTTTTGGTTCCGAATTTGATCTTTGAGCCGGGGTGAAGCAGTTTGTAGATGGTAATTTTGATCCCGGCCAATTCTTCCTGACGTTGGCGTATAACCTGCTTGACCTGTTCGCTGAGAACCTCATATCGTTTCGCTAGTGCTGTCCGATAGTTAAGTACTTTTACAATAGCCGGGCGCTTTTGGGGAGAGACCCGTTTGAGGATGGACTCAACAGATTCACAGCCAAGAGTATTGTCGATTTTCTCAAGAGCTGACTTCATCTTGTTCCGTTCACGGCGCAACTCTTTGTCATCGTCGTATTCGACGATAACGGCCGCATGTGTTATAACACCGAGTTCCGAACCCAATTCGTTGATAACCATCCCCTTGCCGCACTGGATGCTTCCACCTTGCACACGGCCTTTGCCCTTATGGGCAAAAAGATGCCCTTTGGCCTGGATGACGGAATTGGTGACATCATTGGAAATATGCACGTCGCCACCAGCCTGTATGTTGGCGTTAGTGGCATAGTTGGCAACCACGTCCCCCTCAGCCTGAAGAGAGCCTCCATCAGGCATGAGGATTCCTCCACTCACTTCGATATTGCCTCCAGCGTATATTTTGGCACTTTCCACCGAACCAGCAACGATAACATGCTTTGGGGCCGAGATTTCAAAACCGGCCTGAACCGACCCCAAGACCTTGACGGAACCATGTCTCACCTTCACGTTGCCGGAATTTAAATCCACATTTCCCGTAACCAGCAGGCAATCGGATACGGACAAGACATTGCGCTCCATGACCATGATGCCCTTGGCCCTGGATTCAAACGTTTTTTTGTCGTCGTGGACAAAAACGTTTTCGCCCAAATGAATATGTAAATCCTTTCCTCTGCGGGCTGGAATGGTCTTGCCGTAAATGTCAATGCCGCCTTCTCCGAGTGTTGGTGGATGGAGTTGTCCGAGAATTTGACCGGACTCTACCAGGGGATAGGCTCCCTTCTCACGAAAATTTACCCTGCCAAAATCATCTTTGGTGCCGGTTTCTTTGCGGGAAGACGCCAGGTTTTCAAACCAGCCGTCATGGCCCGGAACGGGATGCGACCCGGCAACCAGAATCTGGTTGAATAGCGGCGTTTTTGTCTTGGCGGCCTGGCGAATTTTGTTCGCCAATTCAGCGGTGTCGATGTCGATGACAACGCCTAACCTCTGCATTTCCTGTTCTATGCGAGCCGGAGTAACTGCCTGTCCTTGAAAATCAATATGATAAATTTCCCCGCGTACTTCAACCATATCTTCGGAAATACGCGGGAGCGGATCGACAGAAATCTCCCCGTCCTTATAGCGGGCCATTCCCCAAACTTGAGAGGTAAAATATCCGGTGATGGGATTGAACTCCACATTTTCACCGATGCTGATCGCCACGTCTTTGGGCTCAAAATGTTCTTTGGGGTTGAGTATACGGCCATCGATGGTTTCACCAGCCTGGGCCGACCGGGGAGCATGCTTGCGGGCAAATTGATCACCGGGAAAGACCGGAAAATCAAGATTTCCCAAAGCCACAAGGTTGGCATCTTTGGGTTCTTGTGGCGGGATCCCGTGAACCAGAACAATGCGACGGATTTCCCCGTCTTGCAAGATGGCTTCCACAATCTGTTTGGCGGCGTCTTCATCGATGGGCAGACGGACTCCGGCATCAGCAACCTGACGGCGCAACAATTCTACTGATGGCCCTTCTCCCCCATTGGGTGGGAAATAACGACTAACCCCCAGCTTCATTCCATCTTTCGACATGGCAAAACGAAACAGGGCATCCGTTTTGTTGTGTAATGCCTTCTCACCCATATATACTTATCAATCAATAGACGAAAGGTACTCCCAAAAGGTCAACCTTTTTTTGCTAAAGATTACGCATAATTAATTAAGCTTAAGCATGGTACAAAATAAAAACGGTCCAACCGGAACATCCCGATAGCACAGGCTTTGGCTCATGGCAAATGTATATCGGTCAAGTCAAAATTATTGTCTGTGTGCGGTTGAAAGACGCCAGTACAGTTCTTCGAGCAGGCCGATCAATTCCGCATAAATCCCTCCGGGTTCAGGAGGCCTTCCGAACAGGGCTCGGCGTTGTTCCATGAGTCCGGTTTTGGAGACAGCGTCTGGATCGGAGTGAAAGACTGTCATAGACAACCGTTCCGCTAACAGGTAGCCGTTTAAGCCATTGGCAAGGAGTTCCATGAGTTCAGCGAACTGATCACGCCTGGAAGCCCAGAACGAAAGCGACCGATTGTCCGGCTCACAGGCCATTGCTTCGCAGACAAGGGAATACAGGGAGTTGATTCCTGCACCGGGGATGCCGCGCCGCCAACCGAGAAGCCAGGGAGTACGCCAAAAAAGGAGGAAGTGGTTTGTGCCGGTGTCGATAATTTTTTTTATGGCCGTGCGGGCCGCGCTCAAAACCGGGTCATCCCATACCACCGGACGGTCAGCCACATCCCATGTCGGAACGGGGCCATTGCCCACCGTGGCCCCCAACGCCCGGGAAAGGAGGTGGCCGAGAAAACGGTTGGCCATGGGAGAATCCGGCGTTTCCAGATGGACGTAGCTTAAAATGGCTTTCCCCTTGCCGAAGTTATTGGCCGTGATGCAAGGCTGTCCCTCCAAAAAATCGGGCCGCAAATGAACACCGTACAGGTTGGCCCAATCTGTCATGGTCCCTTTGGGCAAGGCGGCAAGGGGCAAATCCGCTACCCAAAAATCAAGGCCGGGCTTTTGATATCGGGCCAATGTGGTGACATCGTCCTCCCTGGGATCAAAGCGGCCGGGCCACCAGACCGGGAGCATGGCGTTGCCGCCAAGGTCTGCCGGAACCAATGGGTCGTCTTTGGTCAGTGTACATTCCACATGACCTGAGAGGAAGTGATGAAGCCGGTTTTGGTATCCCTTGCGTGACCACGGAGACAATCCGAGACTATACGGGCCGGTCAATGCCAGACCAGCGCCACCGCAAAATCCGATATAGGTGCCGCCACTGTGGACAAACTCACAAATGGCATCCATACCCGGTATGCCGAGCCGGTCTGTTTTTCCTTTGGCCCGGCCTCCGGGAACGATCAAAACTTTCGGACAGTTGCCGGACTTGCCAGAAAGAGCCCCATCGGCTATTTCGTGACCGCGAACGAGACGATGCGGAATGCCCCACGCGGACAATGCGCGTGTGAGCAGCAATCCCCAAAAATGCGACTCGTCCCAATATATATGTATGCTTGACATCTGCGACCCCCTCGACAAGGGTAGGGCGCAAGCTATCAAGTGGTGCTTGTTACTGCAAGAAATTATGAAAGAATCAGGGAGGAAACCTTTCCAAAGGTTCCCCCCGGCCCCTCCAGAACTTTTGGCGCGCCGTCGGAGGCAAGATATGGCACGTAAAGAACTCACCAAGGCGTATGAGCCTTGGGACGTTGAAGAAAAGTGGGAAAACCACTGGGAAGAGAACAGGACTTTTACGCCCGATCCGACAGATGAAGGCGACGCCTACTCCATAGTTATCCCGCCACCCAATGTTACGGGTGTATTGCACATGGGGCATGCCCTGAACCTGACGCTTCAGGATATTTTATGTCGTTTCAACCGGCAACAAGGCAAAAACGTCCTGTGGGTTCCCGGTACCGATCATGCGGGCATAGCCACTCAAAACGTGGTGGAACGCCAACTCAAGGAAGAGGGACTGACCCGCTATGACCTTGGTCGGGAGAAGTTTATTGAGCGTGTATGGGAATGGAGGAAGGAAAAGGGCGACCACATTCTAAGCCAGATTCGACGGATGGGGGCTTCCGTTGACTGGACGCGCACCTGCTTCACCTTTGACGAACAACGCGCCAAGGCCGTTCGCAAGGTCTTTGTCGAGTTGTTTGAACAAGGGCTGATATATAAGGGTGACTATATCATTAACTGGTGTAACCGTTGCCATACGGCATTGGCTGACGATGAGGTCGAGCATGAAATCAAGGCCGGTGCGCTGCACCATATTAAATATTCTTTAAGCGACGGCTCCGGCGATCTCATCATCGCCACCACCCGTCCCGAGACCATGTTGGCTGATACGGCCATTGCCGTGAATCCCGAAGACGACCGTTTTCGTCATTTGATAGGCAAGACCGCGATTTTGCCGTTGGTCGGCAAAGAGTTGCCCATTATCGGCGACGCCTATGTCGATATCGAGTTCGGGACCGGTTGTCTCAAGGTCACACCAGCGCATGACATGAATGACTGGGAGCTTGGTCGCAAGCACAATCTTGAGGTTATTTCCATGCTGGCCGAAGACGGCACGGTCAATGAAAACGCACCGGAAAAGTACCAGGGCATGACCGTCAGGCAAGCCCGCAAAGCCGTTATTGCGGACCTTGAAGCCGAGGGCCGCATGGTGGAAATTGTCGATCACGATCATTCTGTCGGTGTGTGTTACCGCTGTAAATCCACCATTGAACCGCATGTTTCGACTCAGTGGTTTGTCTCCATGAAGCCGTTGGCTGAAAAGGCCCGTGCCGCAATCCCTTCCCAGACAAAGATATTCCCGGAACATTGGACCAAAACCTACTATCGCTGGCTGGATGAAATCCGTGACTGGTGCATTTCCCGTCAGATATGGTGGGGCCATCGTATTCCGGCATGGACTTGTGAGGAATGTGAAGAATTGATTGTCGCCATGGAAGATCCGTGCAAGTGCCCTCAATGCGGTTCCACCAAAATCGAGCGTGACGAAGATGTTCTCGATACATGGTTTTCTTCGGCTCTTTGGCCCTTTTCCACGTTGGGCTGGCCCGATGAAACCAAAGAACTCGAAACATTCTATCCGACCTCCTGCCTTGTCACTGGTTTCGATATCCTCTTTTTTTGGGTCGCCCGTATGATGATGATGGGCCTTCAGTTCAAAGAAAACGTTCCGTTTAACGATGTTTACATCCATGCCCTTGTCCGCGACGAAAAGGGCAAAAAGATGTCCAAGTCCACTGGCAATGTTATCGACCCGTTGGACATGATAGAGAAATATGGTGCTGACGCCCTGCGCTTTACCCTGACGAGCTTTGCCGCCATGGGCCGCGATATTAAGCTCTCGGAGCAGCGTATTGAGGGATACAAGCACTTCATGAACAAGATATGGAATGCCACCCGTTTTGCCATGATGAACCTGCCGGATGAAATCCCGGCCATTGAACTGGGTGAGGCTGACGGCTTGGCAAATAGGTGGATTTTACACCGTCTTGAAGAGGTAAAGAAAGCCATTGTCGCGGCAACCAAAGAATACAAGTTTAACGAAATCGCGCAAACGTTATACAAATTTATCTGGTCCGAATTGTGCGACTGGTATCTGGAAATGGTCAAGCCCGCTTTGTATGGCGACGATGAAGCACAAAAAGCGGCCACCCAAAAAGTGCTGTGGACGGTGTTGTCCGAGACCATGATCCTGTTGCACCCGGTCACCCCTTTCATCACGCAGGAAATTTGGTCCTCCCTGCCGCGTCCGGCTGATGATGACCGCTCCGACGACATCGCCACCTTGCCGTTCCCGGAGATGCGGGATGAATGTCTGCATCCTGAATCGGTCAAGGAAATGGACCTCTTCATGGGCGTGGTGTCTGGAACCAGAAATATCCGCACCGAATTGCTCATTGAACCGGCCAAAAAGTTGGATCTGCTCATCAGGACGGTTAGTGATGAAGACAGGGAACTCCTTGAAGCCAACGTCCATTTGATCATGTCGCTTGCGCGGCTTGAAAAGGTGACCATCGGCCCTGCCGTGGAAGCGCCCAAGGCGTCCGGGGCCGCAGTGGTGCAGGGAAATGAACTCTCGGTCCCGCTGGAAGGCGTGGTGGACTTTGACGCCGAACTCGTTCGTCTGGACAAGAATCTGACCAGGCTCGAAAAGACCATGATCGGTGTCACCAAAAAACTCGGCAATCCCGGCTTTGTCAACAACGCCCCTGAGGCTGTGGTTGAAAAGGAAAAAGCCAAACTTGCGGAGATGGAAGAAGAAAAGACCAAGCTGACCCAGCTCAAGGAACGCCTTGAGTCGGTCATGGGGTAGACAAACAAAAATAGGGACTTCACGCCGAAGCTCCTTTCAGCCGCCGGAGGCAATTCTCATGGCAAACGTTTTTCTTGTCGGGGCTGGCCCCGGTGATCCGGGTATGCTGACTCTTCGGGCAAAAGAGATCATCGAAACCTGCGACATCATGATCTATGATTATCTGGCCAATGCGGATTTTCTGAAGTGGTGCAAGCCGGATTGCGAGATGGTGTATGTCGGCAAAAAAGGTGGCGACCATACCCTGCCGCAGGACAAGATTAATGATCTCATCGTTGAGAAGGCCGGTTCTGGTAAGAGAGTCTGCCGCTTGAAGGGGGGAGACCCCTACGTCTTCGGTCGTGGCGGCGAAGAAGGCGAAGAATTGGTCGAGGCCGGTATCGATTTTGAGGTCGTACCCGGCATTACCGCTGGTGTGGCGGCGCCCGCTTATGCCGGTATACCGGTGACGCATCGTGATCACACAACTTCGGTCTGCTTCATTACCGGCCATGAAGACCCCACCAAAGGAGAATCCGGCCACAATTGGGAAGTGTACGGCAAGTCCACATCCACGCTGGTGTTTTATATGGGGGTCGGCAATTTGCCGATGATCGCCCACAAGCTGATGGAAAATGGCCGTCCGGGGAGCACCCCGGTTGCCCTGGTCCGTTGGGGCACTCGATGCAATCAGACATCCTTTGTCTCCACACTGGAAAAGGTGGCTGAAGAGGCCAGTAAACGGAACTGGAAAGCCCCGTCCATCATCGTTGTCGGGGGTGTTTGCGGCCTGCATGACAAGCTGGGATGGTTTGAAAAAAAGCCCATGCTCGGCAAGGGGGTGGTCGTAACCCGTGCCCGTGAACAGGCCAGCGGATTGGTGAATATCCTGCGCGGACATGGTGCCTGTGTTCATGAATTTCCAACCATTTCCGTGGAACATCTGGACGATTATAACGAGGTCGAAACCGCCATCATGCAGCTCGCCCGATACCGGTGGGTTGTTTTTACTTCGGTCAACGGCGTCAAGTTTTTCTGGGAGCAATTGTCGGAAATCGGTCTGGATGCACGAATTTTTGCAGGAATGAAGATTGCCGCCATTGGACCGGCCACCGCTTCGGAGCTGCGTGGACGCGGTATCAATCCCGACTTTGTCCCGAAGAAGTATGTGGCCGAGCATGTCGTCAAAGGCTTGCTTGAGCTGGGGATTCAGGGGCAGGACGTGCTTATCCCCCGTGCCAGGGTCGCTCGGGAGGTGTTGCCCAAAGAGCTTGAGAAGGCCGGGTGCAATGTCACGGTTTTGCCTGTCTATGAAACCCGGCTTACGCAGGCGGATGGGAATGAGATTATTGCCGCCCTTGATAACGACGAAATTCATTACGTGACCTTTACCTCCTCTTCCACCGTGGAGAATTTCTTTGAACTGGTGGCTCCGGCTGTTTTCAAAACATATCCGAATGTCAGGGTTGCCTCCATCGGTCCCGTGACGACGGGAACGTTGAAAAAATTTGGATTCACGCCAGACATCCAGCCTGACGACTACACCGTTCCCGGACTGGTGCAGGCTCTGTTGGCAGACGTGTGATGTCCTCCCGTAAATGGTATTGTCGATTTGCAGGTTTTCTCGCAGGGGGAGTGCCTTTATAAAAACAACCCTTGATAATTCCCGTATATTGGGCCAACTACTCCTGACTGGCACACGAATTGTTTGCGTCCATGAGGTTGTTAAGGAGTAGTCATGTCTTTGCCTATCGCGGTTCTCGTTTCCGGGAGCGGGTCCAACCTGCAATCCATTATTGATCATATTGAGCACGGTGTTCTTGACGCTGAAATCAAGCTCGTCGTTTCCAACAAGCCCGGAGCCTACGGCATTGAACGGGCCAAAAAGCACGCCATTCCATACACCGTGTTGCTGCATAACGACTACCCGAAGCGGGAAGCCTTTGATCAGGCCATGGTCGACGCCATCAGAGGGGCAGGAGTCGATAGGGGTGGACTGGTTGTCATGGCCGGATTCATGCGCATCGTGACCGCTACCTTTCTAAGCGTATTCGAGAATCGTGTCATCAATATCCACCCTGCATTGTTGCCGAGTTTTCCCGGCGTGAACGGCCAGGGCGATGCCGCTGATTATGGCATCAAGATCGCCGGGTGTACCGTCCACTTCGCCGATGAACAGATGGACCACGGTCCGGTCATCATACAGGCTGCGGTTCCCTGTCAGGCAGGAGAAGACGGCAACATACTCGGCCATCGTATTCTCAAATTGGAACATCGTATTCTTCCGCAAGCCATTCAATGGATAGCGGAAGAGCGGCTGAGTGTGCAGGGGCGGCATGTGGCATTGCGCGTTTCCGGCAAGCCGTGCGCTGACCAACCTAAAGCCGATATCGAAACCGATACCTACGCATTGGTCTGGCCTCCCCTTGAAGAAGGCTTTTAGTATAATCTCTACTCTTTCGAGTGGTTCCAACATGCCAATCAACGAAAGTGATCGTTCTCCTGAAAATCATCATGGCCTGCCTATCAGCCAGTATCGTCATTGATGTGGGGGATTGCGGAAAAATAACGGGGAAGGGCATTGGGGGGCAATGGTTGCAAGGCGGCGGCATCTCCCTTTCAAGCGTTGCCAGCTATGGCTTTTTCAGCTATTGAAAATTGTTGCCGCATGAATCCGGCAGTGAAATAATACGTACATTCGGAGAAATCTATGCCGATATTTGAATATGTCTGCAACGCCTGTGGCGGCGAGTTCGAGGAGCTTGTTTTTGATCGGGAGGAATGTCCTTCCTGTCCCCAATGCGGATCAGGCGACACCGGAAAGCTCATGAGCGCGGTCCGCTCTCGTATCGGTGGCGGGAGTCCCGACGTGGGCGGAGGTGGTGACACCGATTCGGCTCCCACCTCTTCCGGGAGCGGGTGTGCCGGGTGTACCGGCGGCAATTGCTCCAGTTGCGGATAGATTGAGCAGAACAGTTCCACCGTACAAACGGTGGCAGTAACTCATGGGTAGATCATGAAAAAACTCGTCATTGCCACTCGCGGTAGCGCGTTGGCGCTTTGGCAGGCCAACCACATCAAGGATTGTCTTGAAGCAGAACACCCCGGTCTTGCAGTCGATCTGCTCAAGATCAAGACCAAAGGTGACAAGATTCTCGACGTTCCGCTGGCCAAGGTGGGGGGAAAAGGGCTTTTCGTGAAAGAAATTGAAGAAGCCCTTTTGGATGGCCGGGCACATATTGCGGTCCATTCCATGAAGGATGTTCCCACCGAATTGCCCGAAGGGTTGGAGGTCGGCGTGATTCCCCAGCGCGAAGCCGCGACCGACTCCCTGCTTTCCGTCAAGTACGACGGCCTTGCGGGCTTGCCGAGCGGGGCTGTCGTCGGAACGTCCAGCCTGCGCCGCCAGTCTCAATTGGCGGCTCTTCGACCGGATATCGAAATTACATGGCTACGCGGCAATCTCGATACCCGCGTCAAAAAGCTCCTCAATGGTGATTATGACGCCATCGTCGTCGCCACTGCCGGACTGAATCGTCTGGGGTTGACCGCACCTAAAATGGAAATTCTCGGACCACCGGATTTTTTACCTGCCGTGGCACAGGGGGCTTTGGGAATTGAGTACAACAAGGCAAACAGTGACGTCATTGCCATGCTACAATTTCTCAATCACATGCCGACAACGTATCAGGTTTTGGCCGAACGCGGATTTTTGACCGGGCTCAACGGAGGCTGTCAGGTTCCCATTGCGGCATGGTCTGAAATTGAGGGCGACCAGATTCGTCTGACCGGATTTGTTGCCGATGTTGACGGTTCCCGCCCCATCCGGCTGATGGCCGAAGGGAGTGTGGACAATGCCTGGGACATCGGTCTGATTTTGGCCGGACAGGTACTTGAGGCGGGAGGCAGGGAAATCCTTGCTGAGGTCTATGAGTGCGCGGCCAGGTAATTTCCGAAAGCCTTGTCTCTTTTTGTTACAAAAAAATCAGGTTGGTTTCTGAGTCGTTTGGAGTTAACAGTACGTAAATAGATTGATTGTCGTTTCTTTTGAGGGTGTATGGCTTATCTTAACTAATTAATAATATTATACAAATAGACAATTGCAGAAGTGAAAAAAGTTAAAAAAATTCATATTGTCGGTGAGCGTCACCACCGTGACGGTATCCACCCCCTAAAGATTTTCCTCCGATATCCGATAAGAACTATACGACGTTCTTATAATAAGTCATGGAAGGAGGTACGCATCATGGAAGTTGGTGGATTTGAAATTAAGGCCTGCAATCAGGCGGAACAGATGAAGTCTATCCGCAAGGTGCGCCTGCAACGAGAGGTTTTGGAAGACCCAGAAAAGGCCCGCCAATTGGTCAAGGTCGAGTCAACGGGTACCTACAACGCCAAGGGCGATGTTATTCAGGCCGTAGCAGGAGATCTCGGTGAAGCATAACATTGGAGCCGAGCGACACGGCATCGAAAAAAGATGAGCCTGACGAGATACTCGTCAGGCTCATTTCTTTCGGGCTGTCCAATGGGTTCTCCGCATTTTGTCTATAGGCAGGATGTGCAGATGTGGCCCCCCTCAAAGACAAGAGTTGCCCACAGTCGGGGCAGATAAGCTTATCATCAAAACGGTCTTGATGCTTTCGTTGATGATCGGCTCAGGCAAATTGGTGGGCATCTTGAATGTATGCAGAGAAATAGAATTTTTATAGCGAGTTATAATATAAATGATGGTACAATTATTGTCAGAAGGGATCGACAATCGTAGGCAATAACGAGACGACAGAAAACAGGGTGACGTTTTTACAAAAAAATGAGCGTGGTGAGAACGTATCATAGTCTTTGGAACGATAAGGATGCTCTTATCAGGCGGCATCGTCTTTGAGAAAGCACTTTTCCTTCTGTTCTTTTTGGTCTATTGGCCCTGTAGCGGCACAATCGTTTTCAACCGTTTAAGAGAGGTTCTTCCGGTTTAAGCGTACTATTATCGACCAGAGCGTGTGTGGCGAGGGAACCAAGGCAAAAGATTGTTCGCGCTTGATTTGCGGAGAATCGCGGACGGGCCGAACTGCGCTAGCTCTGCTTCAGTCAGTCGAAGCTCCCGGTTGACGCGCGGTAAGGGATGCGCCTGTGCGGGACATATGATGGAAAAGTACGCCCAAACCGGATGCGCCGTAAGAGGGTTTTCCCCAATGAAAATTTCCAAACGACTGGCAGCCCTCAAGCCATCTGCCACCCTGGCTGTCAATGCCAAGGCTCAGGAACTTCGAGGGCAGGGGCACGAAATCATCAGTCTTGCCGTGGGGCAACCTGACTTCGGTACGCCTCAGCATGTTTGTGATGCTGCCAAATCTGCCATGGACGCAGGGTTTACCCGATACACTCCGGTTCCCGGTATCCCCGAATTGCGTGATGCCGTAGCCGGGTATTACACGAGATTTTATGGTGTCCGGGCAGATGGCGACAATGCCATTATTTCCAACGGCGGCAAGCAGGTATTGTATAATTTGTTGATGGCTCTGGTGAACCCCGGTGAGGAAGTGTTGATTCCCGCTCCGTACTGGGTTTCCTATCCCGCCATGGTGCAGTTGGTCGAAGGCCGGTCCGTATTTGTACCGACCACCGCAGACGACAACTATCTTGTCACCCTTGACAGTCTTGAAGCTGCCCGGACCGACAAAACGGCTGTCCTTATTCTGAACTCACCATCCAACCCTACCGGATGCTGTTATACGCAGGCGCAACTGGAAGAAATCGCATTGTGGGCACGCCAGCACGATATTTTCCTTATTTCGGACGAAGTGTATGACCGACTCGTCTACGCGCCTTTTGAGTCCGTGTCTCTGGCAACAACGTGGGAAGCCTACCCAGACACCATAGCCATTGTCGGTGCGCTCTCCAAATCCTTTTGCATGACCGGTTGGCGTGTGGGCTATGCCCTTGCCCATAAGGAGGCAATCAAGGCCATGTCCAGGATTCAGGGGCAGTCCACCTCCAACATCAATTCCATTACCCAGAAGGCCGCCCTTGCAGGGCTGTCCGGTTCCTGGGATATTGTGGATGAGATGAAGGAAGCCTTTGTGCGTCGCCGTGACATTGCTCATGAGATCATTACTGGATGGGGAGCCCAATGCCCCAAGCCGGACGGCGCATTTTACCTTTTCCCGATTCTTGATCAGTTCTACACTGACGATGCGCCCGATTCAGCGGCCATGTGCACCAAAATACTGGAAGAAGCCGGGGTGGCTTTGGTGCCGGGTTCTGCCTTTGGCGACGATAGGTGTATTCGTTTTTCCTACGCTGTGGATGATGATACGCTTGTCGATGCATTGCACAAAGTGGGCAGGGTGTTGACCGGAAAATAAGCATCTTTTGATGCAAACAATCTTGGTGCATCCGGTTCAAGCGTCCTTTTCCATCATGTATCTCGCGCCGGCAGGCGCATCCTTATGCCGCGCGTCATCCGGGAGCGAAGCGGACGGCTGACGCGGAGCGAGCGCGGCCCGGCCCTCCCGCGCTTCTCCGCAAATCAAACGTGTGAACAATTTTTTATTTTGGCTATCTCGCCACACGCGCACTCATGGATAAAAGGACGCTTGAAACGGATGAACCACAATCCTGGCCGGATGGATGTTTCCGTTCACGATGTACGCCCTCTCAAGAGGTCTGTTGCTACGGCTTCATCAGACAGTCAAATGGATACAATTGTTGCTGAAAATATCCGGGTCAGCCCTGCCTCTGCTTTTCCAAAACTTGCGTCCGGTCAATATTCGCGCTAGGAAGGCGTTCCCTCTTTTGAGCGGAGAACCATATTAATATTAAGGAAGACGGAAAGATTATGATCAAAATCCGTAAAGACGACGAGAGTCGTGGAGCCTCTGATTCTTTGCGCCGTGACGAGAGGCAAAAACGCCCTCGCCACGATGACAGCCGTGGCCCACACACGGTCAATCGTCGTGCTGACAGTCGCGACTCCC
>PDWI01007618.1_pt1 | contig 13019 bp, 11 predicted proteins | sample 1430891 | NCBI WGS metagenome assembly PDWI01 (sample SAMN01162508, study PRJNA174530) | Oral metagenome, whole genome shotgun sequencing project. | biome: Marine environment; feature: Marine mammal; material: Swab sample of the gingival sulcus; isolation source: swab sample of gingival sulcus... | reverse complement strand
AAATGGAATTTTGGTGGTCAATTTTCTTATGGCCCTGCTGTCGTGATTTCTGGTTCAACCTATGACTCTAGTTCTAGTGTCGGTGCTTTTATGGGTTGGACAGGGGATACTTCTTTTTTTGTGAAATATAATTTCTAACTTGGGTGTTGATTGATTTTGTTCATCCCTCATCTGGGTTGTGTTACAACTATTGGATAGTTTATCAATGATATTACATATTAAGGGTTGCTGGTAGTATCAGCCTCAAATATTGATTGATTTATAAATTAGGTATTTAACGATAAGGACTGACTTCTGAATTGAACAGAAGTTAGTCCTTTTAGTTTAAGTTTGATCCTTTTGTAGTGATATTATATTTATTATTATATTTAGTTGTTTTTTTGTTCTAAGTGCAGGCTCCTCTAGAGGGTTGGTATGGTTTAACAGAATGTATAAAAAAAAACACACTTTTTCTCATATACAAATGGATACAAAAGATATGTGTTTTGATATCAAATGTATCGTCATTTTTCTATATTTAATTTTTTTGATGAAAAAAACCACCTAACTATTGAATTTTCTTGTTGAATTATTTTAGCTCTAATCTCTTGTTTTTTTATTTTTATGAAAAATTTGTATCTTTTTGTATTGCCCAAGGGGCGGGCTTTTCAAACTTTCTGATGGTCAGTATTTTATTTTAATTTTATTTATTTAAAAATTTGATTTTCAGTTGAAAATAGGGTTTTTACTAGGATATAATTGGTTCGTATCAATGAAGATTAATAGCTTATTAGTAGGCATTGAAACAAAGTTTTTTAAATAGTGATTTTACAAAGGAGAATTGTAAATGCGTAGTTTAAAGATTGCATCAACACAAGGTGCATTGCCGTACTTTAATGTACCAGCCGGTCGTGAGTTAGTTGACGTGTTCGCAACTGATTTTACAGATGTTGCTGCTGTAGTTGTAACAGACACAGAAAAAGATGTGGTAGATTTAGTAAATGCTCAAGGTTTTGAGATTCCAGTGTTTGTTGTTCAAACACAAAAAGAATTAGATGACATGTTCTTGGGTTCTATCTATCGTGTAATCGATATGAATGCTAATAACAAAGAATACTATACTCGTCAAATCGAAAATGCAGCTTCTGGCTATGAGAAGAATGTGTTGCCACCATTCTTCAGAGCATTGTCTGATTATGTTGAAGCTGGTTACTCTCAATTCGATTGCCCAGGTCACCAAGGTGGTCAATTCTATGCTAAACACCCAGCTGGTAAAGCAATGTTTGATTTCTTCGGAGAAAACATTTTCCGTGCTGATTTGTGTAATGCGGACGTTAAATTAGGTGACTTATTAATTCACGAAGGTCCAGCTTATGATGCACAAGCTTATGCTGCTCGTGTTTACAATGCTGACAAAACATACTTCGTATTGAACGGTACATCTGCATCTAACAAAGTAGTAATGAACGCTGCTTTAACACCAGGTGATTTCATTCTTTATGACCGTAACAACCACAAATCTATTTCTCACGGTGCGTTAGTACAAGCAGGTGCTACGCCTGTGTACTTAGAAACAGCACGTAACCCATTCGGTTCTATCGGTGGTATTCTTGATCACTGTTTCGAAGAGGAATATATTCGTAAGTTAGTAGCAGAACATGACCCAGTTAAAGCGAAAGCTGAGCGTCCGATCCGTATCGCTGTAATCCAATTAGGTACATATGACGGCTGTATCTACAATGCTCGTCAAGTAGTTGACCGTATTGGTCACTTATGTGATTACATCTTGTTTGACTCTGCTTGGGTAGGTTACGAGCAATTCATTCCTATGATGAAAGACTGTAGCCCGATGTTGTTAGAATTAGGTCCTAACGATCCAGGTATTTTCGTTACACAATCAGTTCATAAACAACAAGCTGGTTTCTCTCAAACATCACAAATCCACAAAAAAGATAGCCACATCAAAGGTCAAGAGCGTTACATCAACCACAAACGTTTGAATAACGCGTTCATGATGCACGCTTCTACATCTCCATTCTATGCATTGTTTGCGTCTCTTGACGTAAACGCTAAGATGGTTGAGGGTGATGCTGGTCGCAGACTATGGAAAGAAGCAGTTGAAGTAACAATCGATGCTCGTAAGAAAGTATTGAACAACTGTAAATATCTACGTCCATTAGTACCACCAGTTGTTAATGGTAAACCATGGCAAGAAGGTGACACAGCTAAGATGGCTAATGACATCTCTTACTTCGCATTTGAACCAGGTGCAAAATGGCACGCATTCGAAGGCTATGGCGAAGGTCAATACTTCATCGACCCATGTAAATTCCAATTAGTAACACCGGGTATTAACGTTGAGACTGGTGAGTACGAAGACTGGGGTATCCATGCTAACATTTTAGCGAACTACTTACGTGAAAACGGTATCGTTCCAGAAAAATGTGACTTGAATGCGATCTTGTTCTTGATTACACCAGCTGAAACATCAACTAAGATGGATGACTTGGTTGCTCAGTTAGTTCGTTTCGAGAAATTAATCGAAGCTGACGCACCAATGCAAGACGTATTGCCAACTATTTACAATAACAATATTGATAAATACCAAGGCTATACAATCCGTCAATTGTGTCAAGAAATGCATGACTTCTACAAAGCACGTAACGTATCTCAATTACAAAAACGCTTGTTCTCTCATGACTACTTGCCTAAGTATGTTATGACACCTCAAGAAGCTAACTTCCGCTTCGTACGTGGTGAAGGTGAATTAGTTGCATTGTCTGATGCTGAAGGTCGTATCGCTCTTGAAGGCTCTTTACCATACCCTCCAGGCGTTCTTTGTGTACAACCAGGTGAGCGTTGGTCTGAAACTGCAATCAAGTACTTCTTAGCACTTGAAGAAGGTATCAACCAATTACCAGGTTTCGCACCAGAGATCCAAGGTGTGTACTTAGTAACTCAAGAAGACGGTTCTAAGAAAGCATATGGCTATATGCTTAAAGAAGAACTTGACCCAGCTAAATAATCTGATGACTTAGATTATTAGAGGTTTAAAGCTTCAAAATGCCCCTATTGATTAGGGGCATTTTTTTATGCTCTGATTTAAAGTATGGAAGTATGATTGTTTATTATTGGTATTAGCTGTATGTTGTGTGTACAGTCAAGTGGTGAAACTAATTAATAGGAATTTGATAAAAGAAAATAGCTAGTTACAAGTAAATAAAAAACATAAAGCCCCATTAATTAAACAAACTACTATTTTCTATCAAATGATTAGGAGGTGTGAGTCCAAAGTATAGCCAAGCGTTAGGTGTGGCGATACGCCCTCGAGCAGTGCGTTGAACAAACCCATGTTGAATAAGATAGGGCTCAATGACTTCCTCAATGGTTTCACGCTCCTCACCGATAGCAGTTGCAAGGTTATCAACACCAACAGGGCCACCATTGAATTTTTGAATAATGGTCTCCAATACTTTACGATCCATCATATCAAATCCATACGGATCGACATCTAGCATGGCCAACGCATCATGTGCTATTTGTTGTGTGACGATACCGTTATTTTTTATATCTGCATAATCTCGGGTTCTTCGTAGTAAGCGATTGGCAATACGAGGTGTCCCACGAGAACGTTTGGCTATTTCTAAGGCACCTTTATCATCAATGGGTGTATTGAGTAATGACGCACTACGAAGAATGATGGTTTGTAAATCTGCACTGGTATAAAACTCAAGTCGAGAGATAATGCCAAATCGGTCTCGTAATGGATTGCTAAGCATACCTGCGCGTGTGGTTGCACCTACCAATGTAAATGGTTGCAGGTCTATTTTGACGCTGCGAGCAGCAGGTCCCTCACCAATCATGATGTCAATTTGAAAATCCTCTAGTGCAGGATATAAAATCTCTTCGACTACTGGAGATAGACGATGAATTTCATCAATAAAGAGTACATCATTAGGTTGTAGGTTAGTTAGCAATGCTGCCAAGTCACCCGGTTTTTCAAGAACGGGACCAGATGTTTGTCGTAATGCAGATCCCATTTCATTGGCAATAATATGTGCTAAGGTGGTTTTTCCGAGCCCCGGTGGACCAAACAATAGCACATGATCCAATGCTTCGTTACGTTTTCTACTGGCTTGTATAAAGATATTGAGCTGTTCGCAAATGCTGGTTTGTCCAGTATAATCTGCTAATGTTTGTGGTCGTAAAGCACGTTCAATAGACTGTTCACTTGTATTAAGGCGTCTAGGTTCTATAACTCGCTGTGTGTGTGTGTTTAAATTATCTTCAATAATCGCCATAAGTCTTATCTCGTCAGTAATTGTAGGGCTTGTCGAATGCCTGCTTGTAATTCCACATCTGGATCAAGTTTTTTGAGTACTATTTGAATTTCTTTTGGACTATATCCCAAAGCAGAGAGTGCTTGGTTAATTTCTGTGTGTGTATGACTACGTGTTGCTACTGGTATGTCATCTAGAGATAAACGGTCTTTAAGCTCCAATAGAAGCCTTTGGGCTGTTTTTTTGCCAATGCCGGGGATCTTGCATAGGAGTGCCTCATTTTGTTCTGAGACAGCGATAATGAGTTCCTCGCACTGTATGCTAGAAAGTATGCCTAGGGCTGTTTTAAGTCCGATACCAGAGACTTTTATGAGTGTTCGGAACATATCTCGTTCAGCATGAGAAGAGAATCCATACAGTGTATGGGCGTCTTCTCTGATGGCCAAGTGAGTGTATAGGTTGACTTCTTGACCAAGTGTCGGTAGGTTATAAAATGTACTCATAGGTACATCAATATCATACCCAATACCATGTACATCTACACAGATATGTGGGGCAGGTGTATTTTCAATTAAAGTGCCACGAATTCTACCAATCATAATGTTTCTTCTTATGAGTTTTTCATTGAAGCGTATTTTAACATATACTGTAATTAATTTCAGTGTTTTTGATTTGGAATAATAAAAATAGTGGACTTTGGTAGGTACTAATGATATGATTCTTGTTTTAAAAAATCAATTTATGAGTGAGATCATTTTTCTTTAGCTAATATCATAATTTATATAGATATTAGTTGTGCTTTAAATGATAAAAGATCTAGGAAAAAATATGGATAGAAAAAAAATAATAGATTATTTAGTATCACTGGGTTTTGACTTGGAAGATCAGGTTTTTCGTGCGAAGGCGAAAGCTTGGTCAGTGCATATGTTTACTATCTCAGGTATTATTTGGGCGGCACTGGCAATAATGGCTTTAATGCGTGGCGATATTTTGGCGATGTGGGGTTGGTTGGCGCTGTGTCTTGTCGTTGATGGCATTGATGGTACGTTTGCTCGCAAAGCCCGTGTGACTGAGGTAGTTCCTTGGTTTGATGGCGTTATTTTAGACTCAATTATTGATTATTTCTCGTGGACGTTTATTCCTGCATTATTTATGTATCAATATCTTCCGTGGTTGCCTTCAGGTGCTGGGGAGAATTGGATGGGCTTTTTAGTCTTTGTGACAATTTGTGCTTCCTCTATGTTTTGTTATTGTAATAATGGTATGAAATCAAAAGATTTTTATTTTGTAGGGTTTCCTGCAGCATGGAATATTGTAGCGTTGTATTTGTATTTATTACAGGCAACTTGGTATGCTAATTTGCTGATTGTAATTGTATTTGTTGCACTTACTTTGAGTCCAGTGACATTTTGTCATCCTTTCCGTGTTAAAAAATGGATGTATCTCAATATTACAGCAGTTGCATTGTGGTTTATGTCATCTATTTATTTGACCATTGTTTTCCCAGTACTCCCTCGTTGGGTTCAAATCATTTGGTGGGTATCAGGTGGTTGGTTTATGTTGGTGAGTTTAATTCGTACTTATATGGCAAAACCAGATCAGGGAGATTCCGAATCCTTATGATTCAATTGGGATCATTTCAGATTAAGGGACGGGTTTTTGTGGCACCTATGGCAGGTGTAACAGACCGTCCCTTTCGTCAACTGTGTCGTCGGTTAGGGGCAGCCTATGCTGTCTCTGAGATGGCGTCTAGTCAGCCGTCCTTAATGGATAGTGTCAAGACAAAGCATCGTTTAAATCATGATGGAGAGTATGCACCTATTGCAGTTCAAATTACGGGTGCAGACCCCCAACAAATGGCGATGGCAGCTCGGTATAATTTTGAGCATGGTGCCGATATTGTAGATATCAATATGGGTTGTCCTGCTCGTAAAGTGTGTCGTGTATTGAGTGGGTCAGCTTTAATGAGGGATTTATCCTTAGCACAGAATATTCTAAAGGCAGTGCTTCAAGTAGGTCATGAAGTGGGTAAGCCAGTGACACTCAAGATGAGGACGGGTTGGGATTCAAATCATAAGAATGCACCTGAATTAGCAAAAATAGCAGAGGATTTAGGCATTGCTATGATTGTTATTCATGGACGTACTCGTGAGGATCTGTATCGTGGTGAAGCAGAGTATGAGACGATTGCTCAGGTAGTGTCTCAGTCCCATATTCCAGTGATTGCAAATGGGGATATTACCAATCCCTATAAAGCAAAATATGTGTTAGATTATACAAAAGCATCTGCTGTGATGATAGGACGTGCAGCACAAGGAAATCCATGGATTTTTCATCAGATTCAGTATTATTTAGATCATGGTGTATTAGCACCTATTCTTGATTTTCAGTCTGTTAAAGAGATTTTGTTACATCATTTATCAGATCATTATGCTTTTTATGGGGAACATGAGGGTGTGCGTTCTGCACGTAAGCATATTTCGTGGTATTTATCAGGATTACCTACCATTTTGTCATGCTCGCTTGATAAATTGGCTTATGATGAGTATATTAAACCACTGAAGCAATCTATTTATAAAGCGCAGACTACAGTAGAGCAAACAGAATTATTATCATTATATTTGTCACGCATTGAACAGTATTTGGAGTCAATATGAGTTTAATTAAAGCAATTCAACAAAATTTAGATGTTTATTTTGACGATTTAGAGGGCGAGGAGGCTACTCAAGTGCTTGACATGGTGGTTGGGCTTGCCGAGAAAACAACATTGGCTTATGTAATGGAGCGTGTGAATCATAATCAATCAAAAGCAGCGCGTATTTTAGGTGTGTCTCGTAATACATTAAGAAAAAAATTAATGATATACCAATTATCTGAGGTATAGCATGCGTATTTTAGGGATTGATCCGGGTTTACGTAAAACTGGATTTGGTGTGCTAGAACAACATCAAGGTCGTTTGCATTATGTGGCGAGTGGTACGATTGTGGTGCCAACAGAAGAAATGCTGTCTATTCGTTTAAAAATTATTCTAGACGAAGTGCGTTCAGTGGTGCAACAGTATCAGGTCGATCAGTGTGCCATTGAGCATGTGTTTGTAAACACCAATCCAAAAACGACCTTATTATTGGGGCAGGCACGTGGGGCAGCCATTTGTGCTATGGCAGATATGGGTTTGTTGGTTCAGGAATATACGGCATTGCAAATTAAGAAATCTGTTGTGGGGCGAGGACATGCCAGCAAGGAACAGGTTCAATTGATGGTCAAAAACTTATTGAGTTTAAGTGATTTACCATCACCCGATGCAGCAGATGCACTTGCGTGTGCAATTTGCCATGCGCATGCTAGTCCTTTAATGGACAAAGTATCTGATGTGCATGAGATGTCTATGCAGGGTGGTCGTATTCATATAAAATAATCAAAAACCTTAATTTTTATTTTCAATGGATTAATGGCATGCTAGAACAGTGGATTAAATATCTAACCCCTTGGGAGTTTTCCTATACGTTGATTTTTTCTATGATGTTGGTATCTGTCTTGTATTATCGAGGTAGTCGTGTTCATCATGTGAATTGGCGTCGAAAAACACTGTTTTGGGGGAGCTTGATTGCGTTGTATCTTACCATGCATACCCATTTTGATTATTATGCAGAGCGTGTTTTTTATATACATCGTTTACAACATGTATTGTTACACCATGTTTTGCCATTGACCATGATGGCAGCTTATCCGGGTCAAACATTGCGTGCTGGATTACCACTTTCATGGCGTATTCGTTTAAGATATGTTAAAACAACTTGGGTGGGTCGCTTAATTGAGGCGATTGTGTGTAATAAAATTTTAATCCCATTTTTATTTGTGTTTCTAGTGGTGATTTGGTTATTCCCAAGTGTACAGATTTATCCAATGATTGACTGGAGACTGTATCGTCTTATGAATTGGTCTGTATTGATTACAGGATTTTGTTATTGGGCGATGATATTGGATCGTCGTCCATGGAATCCTCCTATGCCAACAAATACATGGACAGGTTTTTTTGTGTCTAAAGTGATGAGAGGTTCTCCAGCAGTTATGTCACCATTGGAACGGATTATTTCCCCTATTATTACCATGGTGCCACAAATTATTGCAGGGGCATTTATTGTGTTTGCGACTGAAGATTTGTATCCTATTTTTAATATGTGTGGTCGAGCATTGGATATTACAGCCGTTGAGGATCAGGTTTATGGGGGTATCATCATTTGGTTGTCGTCTGCTGTTGTAGAATCTATAGGCATTGTATATGCGTTGTGGATTGCTATGAGATTAAGAGCAAGACAGGGTGCTAGAAGGTAAAGCGACAAAAGGCACAGAGTATTTTGGTGTGACCTCCAAAATTAGCCTGAACTCCAAAAAAGCGACATGAACCCCGAAAGTTAGATACTTTTGGGGTTCGCCTTATATTTGTGGATTTTCTATAAAATAGTTTGTTGGTGATTAGCGTGTTTTCTTGTTACAAACGTCACAAGTGCCGTATAACACCATAGAATGACTTTCTAATGTAAAACCATTCTCTTTGGCGATACGATTTTGACGACGTTCAATTTCTGGATCGCTGAATTCGACGACTTTATTACATGCAGAACAAACCATATGGTCGTGATGATCGCCATTGTCTAATTCAAAGACTGATTTCCCGTTTTCAAACTGACTTCTCATAAGAATGCCAGCTTGTTCAAATTGTGTGAGTACACGATAAACGGTCGCTAGACCAATCTCAATATTCTCAGATAATAGTAAACGATATAAATCTTCGGCACTTAGATGGTGTACATCAGGGCGTTGAAATATATCGAGGATCTTCATGCGTGGAAATGTTGCTTTTAATCCGATGTTTTTTAATTCGCTTTGGTTATCCATGTTTTTATATCCTTAAGTGAATAAATATTGACTTATCATAGCATAATTTTATGACAAATAGGATATTTTTGTGTTAAGCTTCACATATCGTTTTATAGTCTTAAAAGACTTCTATCATGAAGTTTTTGGAATTTTCACAAGGTATTTTAAATATGAAATTTATCTCTGTTTCATCATTGAAAGGTGTGTTATCAGTATTATCCTTATCTGTGGTATGTTTTGGTATGACAGCTTGTACTGGGCTGTATGTAGGATTTCCTTATGAGGAGCCTGTAAAACAAGGTAATTGGGTTACACAAGGTCAGATAGATCAGTTAGAAAAGGGTATGACCCCTGTGCAGGTTCAGTACTTGTTTGGTGCGCCTATTTTGGGTGATATGTTTAGTCCTAAAGAGTGGATTTATGTTTATACATTCAAAGGTGGCATGTCAAAACCAGTGAAGCGTCACTTATTGGTTCACTTTAATCAATATGCGAAAGTGGATCGTTGGGACGCAGATGCCCATTTGGATTATTTGCCAATTGATATTAAAGGGGCATCAAAGTCAGCCTCTAAATAATGATTTTGCATGTGATACAAAAAAAGATGGTTATATAAACCATCTTTTTTTATTTTATGATGATGTAACTTGTGTATCACTTTTGGGTGTTTTATCCACTGGGGTATCTGTGTTTTTTTGGTTTGTACTTTCCACAGTGACAGATGAAGTGGATTCTTTATTGGTAATGTCTAATTCAGGGTGACGTCGTTTATATTGACGAATTAGTATCTTGATTAAGCTGGATTTTTCTAGTGTGCGTTTGTCATGGAGTTTGTCAATACGGCTAGAGCCTGTACCACACTCAATCAGTGATGTTTTAGAGCGTGCTAATCGTTGACTTGGATAGATACTGTGATGACCTGTCATTAAAAATGACGTAATACAGCAAATGGCAACGAGTGGTGCAGCTGGTGCACCAAATAGTTCAAGTCCCATGAGAATAGCTGAGATAGGTGCATTTGCACAACCAGCCAGTAAACTCACCATACCCAGTCCTGCATATAATTGTACAGGTAGATTAAATAATGTGGCGTATGTAATACCTGAGGTAACGCCAATAAAGAAAATAGGGGTGACTACGCCACCACTACCTCCACATGCGAGTGTAATGCTGGTAAAGAGTGCTTTGGCAAGAAAGGCAAGTAATGCGACACTCATGACGGTATTGGCAGGTGAGGAGAGGGCATTATCAATAATATCAGTACCTAGTCCTAAGTATTGATTCCCAAGTAGCATGGATAGAGCAATCAAGGCGCCAGAACCAATCAATGCTTTAAAAATATAATGAATTTTGAGTTTTTTGAAAATCAGCTCAAATGTTTCCATAATGAGAATGTTAGATAAGGAAACGAAACCAAAGAATAATCCTGCTAAAATAATCCACACCATGGCAGCAGGGTCAATATGACTTAATGAAGGATCAAAATAGAACATGGGATGTGTCACACCGAGTAGGCTTGTGACTTTCCAACTGACAATACCACTAATGACAGAGGGTAACAATGCATCGTATGAAATTTGACCAATAAATAATACTTCGATACCAAATACAGCACCTGCGACGGGTGTGCCGAAGATAGCAGCAAAACCTGCTGACACACCACAAATAACAAGGCGTGTTCTATCATAGCAAGAAAAACGTAATTGTTTGGCAAGTACAGACATCATGCCTGCCCCAATTTGAGCAGCAGGACCCTCTTTACCTGCACTACCACCCGATGCGAGGGTAATGACGGTTGCCAGTAATTTGACGGGGATTACTTTGACATCAATTTGTGCGTTTTTTTCATGGACTGCTTCAATGACTTTTTCGGTGCCATGACCTTGTGCTTGTGGTGCTAATTTTTGTACTAAAATGGTACTGATTAGAATGCCGATGGGTAGTAGAATAATGCGTGCATTGACATCAACCAGTTGAGTTAGTTGAGTGGTACGTTCTAAGAGCCAAACAAAAAATTCAGTTGAGAGTCCGACAACAATGCCGGCAATGGTGGCTAGTATGAGCCATTTAACAAAGGTAAAGGTAATTAAAGGGATTTCTTCGTGTAGTTGGACGTATGGTTTTTTTTGAGGCATTTGGAAGATTTTTAGAAAAGAGTTTGTTTTTGGTAAGTTACGATAGATGATAGAACAAACATGTATTCACAGTCAATGTGATTTGAGGTTTGGTAGGTATTTTCCCTTAATTTTTAAGAGTAGCATGGTTTTTTGGCGACAAAGCGTTGTGTTTGTGAGGGCTTTGCATAAAAAAAGAACTCATGAAGAGTTCTAAGAAAGTTTGGAGCGGGAAACGAGTCTCGAACTCGCGACCTCAACCTTGGCAAGGTTGCGCTCTACCAACTGAGCTATTCCCGCGTTGTCTCTGGAGGCGCGGAGCGGAGTCGAACCGCTCTCAACGGATTTGCAATCCGCTGCATAACCGCTTTGCTACCGCGCCACACTTTTTAAAAAAGGGAAGAAAATCTTCCCTTACAAAAACTGGAGCGGGAAACGAGTCTCGAACTCGCGACCTCAACCTTGGCAAGGTTGCGCTCTACCAACTGAGCTATTCCCGCGTTACTTTGTTCAACAAGTTAAACAAAGATGAAATTATAAGATGAAATATTTTTTTTTGCAAGTCCATTTTTGCAAGTTTATTTCGCTTGTGGTGAATTTGCGACTTGTTGTGTTTATATGGTAGGTATTGTTGTGAGATATGGTGTGTGTATGGACTATTATGTGATGATATCTTATGGATGTTGTATATCTTAAATATTCAAATGAACATATAAGAAAATCTCTAATTATTATTGTATTAACAATATATTATCAATTATTATTAACATGATATAATACATGTAGGTAGTCATATGTTTTTGGGAGGTTTATCGCTATGTGGGAAAAAGCAGCTGTTGTGTTTCGATCTTTGTTTTATAGAGATGCTTTTTTATCGGCTTTTTCAAAGGCGTGGCCTTTCAAATGGTTTGAGTATATTGAACTGGTTTTGGTCATTAGCTTGGCATCTTTGGTGCTGTACTTGGTATATCGTCAACAAAGAAAAATAGATCTAAATACAGAGAAACTGACTGGGAGTTCTAAAAAAAGTTTTTTAAAACTTTTGTTAACAGATTTAATTGTTCCTGTTGCCTTGTGGTTAATCGGTTTTTTTGGGGGCATTGCATGGCTGTTCTTCTTTAAGTCAATTGGTATTTGGTTTTTATTCTTAACCTTGTCTGCACCGTGGATTGCATTACTTCGGATTGCCTCTCGCTTATTGCAGATGACTTGGCCAGATCGTTGGGACGAGTCTTTAGATCGTTTGTTTACGATTTTAATTGGTGTATGGTACCTATGTTGGATGACGGGATTGAGTGATTTAATTATTAAGTACTTATCTCTGATGTCGGTTCCTTTAGGTAGTGGTGAGATTAGCGTATTTGATATTATTTCAGGATTGATTTGGGTTGCCATCATCATTATCGTGATGTTATGGATTGCTCGATTTCTTGAAAAATATATCATGAGTCTTAAAACAGTCGATCTGAATCTGCGTTTCGTGATTATTAAATTAATGAAATCGATTGCAGTGGTGATGTCTATCTTGGTTGCTTTACCGATGGTAGGTATTAATTTGACCGTATTGTCCGTTTTTGGTGGTGCCATTGGTGTGGGTATTGGTTTTGGTTTGCAGACGATTGCAAGTAATTATGTGTCAGGTTTTATTATTTTATTAGATCGTTCTATTCGAGTAGGGGACCGTTTAACAGTCAATGATTTTGTAGGGCATGTGGTTAAAATTACCTCTCGTTTTGTGGTTTTACGAGATCCGTCTGGCAAAGAGGC
>PDWI01007617.1_pt1 | contig 13019 bp, 9 predicted proteins | sample 1430891 | NCBI WGS metagenome assembly PDWI01 (sample SAMN01162508, study PRJNA174530) | Oral metagenome, whole genome shotgun sequencing project. | biome: Marine environment; feature: Marine mammal; material: Swab sample of the gingival sulcus; isolation source: swab sample of gingival sulcus... | reverse complement strand
TCGTAGGCGGAGCCGGTGAAATAATCCGTCAGGGTCAGGCCGAAGAGGCGGTGCCACTGCCTTCTTTCATCCTTTTCGGCGGTTTTCCCTGTTTTTTTAACGGTATTTTCGTGGTTTTTCGGCATGTCCGCTCCCTGCGCGATCTTTTGGCAGGATACTCCTTTGTTTGCCGATATGCAATCGGGTTTTCCGGGGGGGCTCGAAACCTGTGACGGCTGCGGAGACGGCAGCGAAAAATCGTTGGAAGGCTTCGGCGGCATTCTGGACGGTCTTCTACGGGTGGGGCAGTCTGCATCGGCTTGACGGCACTTTTGATCATATATTCAATGTGGCTGTCGGCAGGTTCGCCGTCATCGGCGAGGCAAAATACGCCGATTGGGATCAGGAAGTTGGCGTTTTCAATTGATGGAGAGAAGACCAAGCTTTTCACCGCAACGGGCAATTTTGACAGCGGAACAGCCGGAGAAGAAGCGTCGTCTGTTGTCTTTTTTACGCTGGATGAAGACAAGACGCAGGAATTCAAATTTTATGACGACCCCCTCCGGATTCAATATTACTGTTTTGTCACTTTAAATCACAACTAACTGATTTTATTAGGAAAACTGAAAAATGACGAAATTCAGAATATATAATAAAATCAAATAGTTGTCTGTCAGAGTGACAAAGCAGTAATATGTTATAATTTTTTTAAAGAGATCCCCGCCTGCTGCGGGGCCTTTTTTTTTGTTGCGTAAACCCGCCCGGCGGTGCTCCGGGCCACCTCCTGGCGCGGCCTGGGGGGATCAGCCTATAAATCAATCTCGTACATCTTGATTTTGCTCAAAAGCGACGGATGGCTGATTTCAAGCAGTTGTGTTGCTTTTGTCCGGTTTCCTCCTGTGGCTTTCAATGCTTTGATGATCATTTCTTTTTCCATGATTTTCTGGGCGTTTTTGAGAGAAAAGCCGTCAAACAGGTCAAAAGAATAATTGGCCGCACCGCATTCTGTTTTTGCCTTTCCAATGGACAGACAGTCTGGCGTAAGGGTGTCGGAATCGCACAGGATGATCGCTCTTTCCATGATATTTTCCAGTTCCCTGACGTTGCCGGGCCAGTCGTGGTTCGCAAATACGGAAAGGGTTTCCGGTGACAGCGAACGAACTCCCTTATGAAATTTCAATGAAAATTTCTTCAGAAAATGATTGGCGAGCAATGGAATATCTTCCTGCCGATGCTTCAGGGAGGGGAGATGGATGGGCATTACATTCAGGCGATAAAATAAGTCCTGCCTGAAAATTCCATTTTGCACTTCTTTCTCAAGGTTTTTGGCGGTAGCGGCAAGAATCCGTACGTCTATATCATAAGCCCGGGCATCTCCGATGGGCCGGACTTCGTTTTCCTGAAGTACCCTTAAAAATTTCACCTGAAGCGCCAGCGGCATCTCCCCCACTTCATCCAGAAACAGGGTGCCGCCATTCGCTTCTTCAAACAGGCCTTTTCGGTTGCGATCCGCTCCGGTGAACGCGCCTTTCTTGTAGCCGAAAAATTCGCTTTCCAGCAGGTTTTCAGGGATGCCGCCGCAGTTGACCGCGACAAATGGTTTGTCCTTGCGGCTGCTGTTCTGGTGGATTGCTTTGGCAATCAGCTCCTTCCCCGTGCCGCTTTCCCCTGTGATGAGAACGGTGGTGGCATAATTCACTATTTTCCCGATGAGCTGGAAAACGCTTTTCATTGCCGGACTCTTGCCAATCAGCTTCCCAAAATGATAATCGTCCTCAATGGACTGGAGTTTCGATCTCAATCGCGTGTTTTCTCTGCGAAGCCGCTCGCGTTCTTCCGCCTTTTTCAAGGCCAGAAATACCTCATCTTTTTTAAACGGCTTGGAAATAAAATCATATGCCCCCAGCTTCATGGCCGATACCGCCGTATCAATGCTGCCATAGGCGGACATCATGATGACGGTCATCTCTTTCAGAAATGACGCCGCGTTGGAAAGAAAGGACAAACCATCCATTTCCGGCATTTTGATATCACATAAAATAAAATCGTAGGACCGGGTCTTTATTTTATCGATACCCGCAAGGCCGTTTTCCGCCATATCCACGGTATAGCCGAATTGAGAAAGCATGGTGGACAGCATATGACGCATATTTTCTTCATCATCAATAACCAGAATCTTTACATTATTTTTTTGTTCGGTCATATCGTTTCCCCGCGCGTTTCTTCTAAGAAATATGACGGTTCCCTGTGCAATGGACTCGTTTCCGATAAGGGGAGAAGAATCTGCATGCAGGCGCCTCCTTCAGGCCGCTGCAAGGCGGAAAGGCGTCCACCTGCTGCTTCAGCAATCATATAGGATACGGACAGACCGAGGCCGGTCCCTTTGCCAGGCGCTTTGGTGGTAAAGAATGGATCAAAAATACTGGATAGCTGATCATTGGATATCCCGTGGCCATTGTCAATGAAGGATATCAATAAAAAATCCCATGACATCTCGTTGTTTTCATCCCTCTGGTTTTCCGTGCGAATAACGAGCCTGCCTTTCTTTTTATGTCCGACCGCATCGGAAGCATTGATGATGAGGTTCAGGAATACCTGTCGCAACTGTCCCTCATTCAATATGCAGAAATGGCGGCTGGCGGTAAGTTCAAGCAGTATCTCCAGATTTGACGTCAGCGGCTGATGGGAAAATACGGATACCGTGTCTTTCAGCAAGTTATGGATATCGGTTTCTTGCGTCTGGTCAATATTTGGTCGGGAAAGATCAAGCAATTGCTGAATAATGATATTGACACGCTCCAGCTCTGTTTCTGTCCGGTCAATGAAATCCCGCTGCTGTTCCGGCGGCTGTTCCGGCGTTTTCAATAATTCGAGATATCCTTTCATGATGGCGATGGGATTTCCGATTTCATGGGCAATGCCAGCTGCCAGGCGCCCCACGGACGCCAGTTTTTCGGCGCTGATCATATCCTGCTGGGCCTGTTTCAGTTCTGAATTGGCTTTCTTCAGGGAAGATACCGTGTATCGCAGTTCCTTTTTTCCATCGGCCAGCCGGGTCAGCATGCGGTTCAATGATTTGGACAATAAATTGAATTCATCAGGAGAACCGCCGTTTATATAAAAGGCGGGGTCATCGCCCTTGGCCGCGTCCGCCCGTTCAAGGAGATGATACAGGGGCGTGATCAATTTTCTGGATATACGGAATACGCCAATGCTGGTAAGGATAAGGCCATTGAAACAGATATAAAATAAAATGAATTTCTGAAGGGCCCTGAGCTGTTGATAGATCGGCACCAGGGAGGATGAAAATGTAACGGCGCCGACAATTTCTCCTTTATCCGTTAAGGGGGCGCTGATCAGGATATATTGTCGCTGACGGAAATACACCCCCCAGGTGGTTCCGAAATAGTCGATTTCACGGCTTCCGGATAAAAGGGCCGTGCGGGCAATGGAGAGGGGCAGCTGGCCAAGATTTTCGTTCGGGAAGGATTTTTGAAACCGGATATCCCCGGATTTTTCGATCAGGATATGGCATTTGAGGGAAGAGCGGGCGTTCAGCTTCTGGAGAAACCGGGTGCGGCGTCCTGCGGATTCCGGCGCCCATCCGTTATCACTGATATGTCGCTCAATGGCTGCTTGCAGGATATCCGCCTTGGCGATTTCGCCCCGGACTGCCATATGCCTGGTTGATGCCATCATGACGGCGCAGACAAGAAGCATGCCGATGCCGAGCAGCAGAAAAAGATGGCAGACCAGAAAGAGCTTCAGGCGGCTGAACGGCAATTGCATGGGCGGAAGCGATCGTCAGTGGACAAAGAGGGCGGACCCGCACTGGTTGGCCCCGGTGGATGCTTTTTTCCAGTTACCGGATTGCACCATGTAGACAATCACCCGTTTATTCCAGCCGTGCCAGAAGGTTTCGGATGTCCACAGCCAGTTGAGCCGGTCGGATGCAAATATCTGTGGCGAAGCCAGAAGACCCGCAAGTTCTTTTGCGGTGGGCAGCCGCCAGTCGGAACGGCCGGACGTGCGCAGGGCGGCGCCGAGTTCCTGGGCCGCTTCAAATCCGTAACAGCGGCCGGTATCGGTATACGCGTCCAATGCCGTCCAGGTAAGGCCGCTGGCGGTATCCAGGATGCTGCCGTCTCCGTTATCCCGGAACCTGCCGCTGGAACTGTTGACGATTCTCCGGACGCGGTCCAGCGCCTGTTTACGGCGTGCCGCAAGGATCTGTCTCTGGCGGTCCTGTTCCCGGGCCGTTGACAGTTGCTGTTGCAGCTTTTGCAGGTATACCCGGGCGGTCCGCTGATAATCTTCCGGCACCGGGCCGGACAGATAGGCCTGGAGGCGTTTTACCCGTTGAGGCAGGGGAATCGCAGAATTGGCCGCCATGGCGAGGGCCTCCTCAAACTCCCGTTTCCGGCGTTTCTGAAGGGCGCGCTGATCTTGCGCTGCCTTTTCCTTCTGAAGCCGGGCAAGAATCAGGCGGGCTTCTTCCGCATGGGCGTGTTGGGGGTGGCTGTCGACAAAGGACTGCATACGTGCGATTTTTCGTCCTGGCTCCGCATTGATATCCTGGCTGAGCAGATACGCTTCCTGCCACTGTTTTTCGGTTTTTTCCTGCTCCTTTATTTTTCCATCAAGAAATTTGATTTCCTTGACGATCAATTTTTTAAGGGCCGATGTGATTTCCGGGTTGGCTTCCAGATAGTCCAGATAGATAAGACGGGCGCCTTCAAAATCCTCGCCCATGGCTTCCGCCTTTTCTTTCATTTCCGACAGATCCGAATAGCGCTGCAGCCGGTTCAGAAATTTTTTCTTTATTTCCTCCACGGCCTCCGTCTGCGGTCGGTTTGGAAATCGTTCAATAAAGGTGTTGCATTTTTCCAGGCATTTTTCCAGGGAGGCGTCTCCCTCACAGCGGGCCACCTCTTTTTTCAGGATATCGAAATAATGGGTGACGGATGCCGTTACAAGGGCCTCCGCTTCTTCCAGAAATTTGCCTTCCGGATGTTTCCGGGAATAGTATTCATAATTATTCCGACGAGTTTCATAATCCGGAAGCGGGATGACGCGGATTTTCTCATAATCCATTTCATCAATTTCCCGGAACAATTCCTGCTGGAGATCGCGGATGGTTTCCGCTTCGGCTGTATTGGGATACAATTTCAGATACGCCTCATACACGTCATTGGCGAGATCCATATTGCCGGCCGCCATTGCTGCTTCCGCTTTTTTCCGCGCTATTTCCGTATCCCGTATGCGGATATCTTTTTTCAGAATGGTGAGTTTGCGGTGAAGTTCATCTTTATAAGCGGTTTCCGGATACTGGCGCAAAAATGCGGTATAAATGATCTGGCGGCCTTCCAGTTCCGGCTGTTGCGCGGCCTTTGCCAAAGCGGCTTCATAAGCGTTCTGGTGGCGGCTGTGCTTGACATAAAAAAAGAGAGATACGGAAGCAGCAAGAAAAGTAATCGATGAAACCGAAATCACAGCCCATTTAATGAGTTCCCGTTTCCGCTCGGGATTCAGGGGTTTCTTTTCGATTTTCCATTTGCGTTCGGCGCAGTACCGGCGAATATAATTTTCGGCGTCATCAATATCCATCCCGATGGTGGTCGCGAACCGAATCAGGATATTGATATATTCGGGCCAGATCTGCTGGGCTGCGCCGGCAGCGTCAATCTCATCGTTTAGTCCGTCTATACGGGCGTGGACCAGGCTGTTGTCATATTTTCTTCTGTTTTCCTCGTTGCGAAATATGATAACGGCATGTCCGGCAAGAGCGCAGCTGGCCGTGGTATGCGCATTTTTAATGCCGATTTTCCGGAATTCCATTTCTTTTTGAGAGGACTGTTCCTTCAAATCCTCTATATTGCTGTCAACCGGCAAGCCCAGAAAATCGTACAGGTTATCCTTGCCGACAATTTTCAGCTTATTGCTGATCAAGCGCTCAATGGTTTTTTCAATCCCTTCGTTGACATGCTCTTTTACGGCGGATTTCCTGAGAGGGAAATTCACATGCCGGATAATTTCCTCCCGGGAAAAGGAATACAGGCGCATCAAAAGCGCCACTTCCGCCTCATGGATGAATCCCCGGCGTTCACAGCGGGCCACATAGGCGGTCATTTCGGCGTCATTGCTGTCTTTTTTTCTGGTAATCCATTCCGCGAGCCTGGCGGAATTTACACCGAGTTTTTTGGATAAGGCCGCAATGCGCCTGGCATTGCTTTTGCCGGAATCCAGCAAAATCCTGGCCCGTCGTTTTACCAGCAGGCTTTTTTCTTTTCTGCGGGCTGCTTCCAGTACCTCGGTGACGGGGACGCCATGTAATTTGGCCAGACCGGCGAATTCTTTTCTGGTCATGGATCCCTTGGACATATGAAGGGCGATATGCCGGTCCAGCGCGGCGGTCTTTTGTTTCTGTTCGCGCAATAATAGCCGATGGGCCCGTTTTGCTTCCGCGAGACGTTTTTTTTCATCTCCCATGACGTCCCGGATATCAGGGAGAAGATCAATATTTTTCTGCGCAAGCGTCGCCTTGGTCGGATGATTGCGATATCGGCTCCATTCACTTTGTTTTTTATTGATCGCCTGTTCAATGACTGCGGGATCATTTTCCGGTGGATCAATGGGCAGCTCAAGCAGCAGATAGAAATTTTGGGTTTCCATATTATTCCCTGAAAAAAAGCGGAAAAGGGTGGTCCGGCGCAATGATGAACAATAGAAATATCAGCCGGCAATCCGGCCGCGATACGTCAGATGACGGGATGGGAGGGATTTCTCCAGTCAACGGATCAGGATACGGATGTGGTCTTGCTGCGCTCTTTGGCCGTGTCCAGCTCATCTCCCTGAATTACGGAGCCGGTTTCAACGGTCACACTGACGGAACGCCGGGTTTCGCTGGTTTCTTCCGCCGTAATTTCCAGACACCCCTCATCATTCAGTTTGAAGGTGATTTCCACGGGCGTATTTTCTCTCAGGTCCGAGGGGAGATTCAAAACAGCGGTGCCAATAGTGACCGCGTGTTCAATAGAGGCGATATTACCGCTGTTTTCATTTTCCATGATCTGGATGGAGGCCGCGTCCTGGTTGGCCACGGCGGTCCCGAAGGATCGATTTACAATGACCGGAACCGTGGAATTTTTCAGAATCAGGTTATAGACGACCTCGTCATCATTTTCATCATGGGCGATGATGCCGAAGCTTTTGCTGCTGACATTGGTGATTTTCATCTGGGCCCGTTTGATATCATTCACTGTATAGCCGGTATCGTCCGAGACCAGTTGTTCGATATCGTCCATGACGGCGTCAAGATCCAGATCATCCAGATCATCCAGTTCCTCAATCCGTCTGCCTGTTTTTTTGGACAATTGCGCTTTTACTTCTTCCTGGAGCAGGAGCTTCAGGCCGAAAATGGCCGCACCCTTGGCAACGGCTTCATCCGGGTCGAACAGGGTGGGGGCCACATGAAATTCTTCCTGAAGCCGTTTGGTCACCTGGGGCATGCGGGAGGAACCGCCCACGAGGATGATTTCGTCGAAGCTGGAGTAGCCTTTGTTGCCGGCCTCCTGGAGCATTTCATGGGTGAGGGATATGGTCCGCTCCAGGAGATCTTGGGTAATGGCCTCAAATGTCGGTCTTGTGATATTCACCTTGACGCGTTCGCCGCTATGGGTGATGAGAACAGGGCTCTTTTCCCGCTGGCTCAACGTGATTTTGGCCTTTTCGGCGCTGATCTGAAGATCCTGCCAGGTGTCTGCGTCCTCCAGGATGTCTTCGCTGGAACCGGTCTTTTCCTGGAACGCGTCCACAAGATGCACCACGATCCTGTCGTCCCAGTCCTTTCCGCCCAGATTGTGATCGCCGCCCGTACAGATCACCTCAATGGATTCGCCGGGCTTGACGTCGATCATGGTGATATCAAAGGTGCCGCCGCCCAGGTCATATACCAGCACCACCCGTTCTTCTTCGGTCTCATTGGTGCCGTAAGCGATGGCCGCTGCAGTGGGTTCGTTGATGATCTGGCGCACGTTGAAGCCGGCGATTTCCCCGGCGCGGCGGGTGGCTTCCCGTTCGTTGATGCCGAAATAGGCCGGGCAGGTGATGACCACGTCCTTGATACCGGAGGTCTTGAGCCGCTTTTCCGCGTCGGCTACCAGTTTTCGCAGAATAAAACTGGAGATCTCCTCGGGCCGGTATTTTTTTCCGCCATGGACAAAGAGAAAACCCGGTTCTCCCATGGAGCGCTTGATAAAACTGACGACCTGGGAAGGGTAAATCTTGGCGCTTTCCTTGGCCACATCCCCCACGACGATATTGCCGTTATCGAAAAAGACCACGGAAGGGGTGGTGCGCTGGTTTTCCATGTTGGGGATCACGACGGATTTGCCGAATTCATCCACATATGCGATGGAGGAGTAGGTGGTGCCGAGGTCGATGCCGAAGATGCGTTTGTTTGCGTTACTCATTTCCCTCTTCCTTTTCAGACGGCGCGGCCGCATCGGGCTGATGGATATAGGCGGATACCAGTTCCGGACGAAGCAGGACATCATCCCACTCAAACCCCGGATGCATGCGTTCCGCTATATGGCCGTTTTTTTCTTTCCTGGCTGCTGGAATCCGTTTGAGAACCCGCTGGCGGGCGGGATTAAATATATCTCCGTCGGATTCAAAGGATTCCACGCCCTGGCGCAGAAGGATGTCCTCAATATCCGAGGGCAGGCTTTCTAAGATGTGAAAGAGTTTTTCGGCTTCCGCCGGTCCCATATCCATATTTTCGTAATGACGGGCCAGTTTCCGCAGGTTGTCGCTGAACTGGATCAGGTCCAGCACAAAGGATTTGATATGTTTTTTGATAATATCGTCTTTGTATGCCTGCAATTCGCTGTGGAGTTCGTCGATAATTTTATTCTTATGGGCGTCATATTTGAGTTTGCTCTGGAATTCCTTTTCCATCCGGCCCATTTGCTGCCGCAAATCGTCGAACCGGTCGATAATTTCGGAAAACCGCCCGTCGTCCGGGATGCCGGACCAATCCGTTGCAGCCGGCATCCCAGCGGCGGCGGCGAAGTCGGGGTCGTTTTCTCCACCGAAGGGGGGGAGCATGGGCGGCATCTCGTCCGCGTCTTCCAGATCGTCCGCCTGCGGATGAGCCGCTTGATCTCCGGGGCGGGGAACCGGCGGCTGACCGTCGATGTCATCGTCGTCTTTCAGATCCTCCGGTATGATGGGCGCGGGCGTATCGGCCAGTATCCGGTCCCACCCGCTGGATTCCGCCGGAGACGGTTCGGTTGCGGCGGCGGGATGCGGCCGGGATGGATTTTTCCGAATAGCAGTCATATGCGGTATTCTTTCGATATTCTGGTTGCCGGAGATGCGAATCATCGGACCATGAACTTAAGCGGAACCCGCTGCGGAAGATATGGCGGCGCTTGCGGGCGACATGGGAATGAAATCCGCGCACCCCGTTAACATATATCGGGATAATACGGTAAAAATAGCAATGAAGTCAATGGAAAAGCCGGACATGCCGTTGTCCGGGAGAGGGCCGGAAATGGCGGACGGGCCGAAAGAGAAAAAAGGCGGGACGCCGCCGCCGTTTCCCCCCTGGCTTCTGTCGTGGCTGCGATCCCTGCCCGCCGCGCCGGATGCCGTCTGGCTGGTCGGCGGCGCGGTGCGGGATCTGGCTTCCGGTCGTCTGCCGGTGGATTACGATCTCGTGGTGTCCGGCGATCCGGCGGGCGTCGGGGCGCGTATCGCCCGGCAGACCGGCGGGCACCTGGTCCGGATCGGTGAAACCCATCCCCTGTGGCGGCTCCTGTTCCCGGGGGAAGGCGGTCACGCCGCCGGCATTCGGAGGCTGGATCTTACCCGGCTCCAGGGCGATACGGTGAGGGAGGATCTGGTTCTCCGTGATTTTACCGTAAACGCCATGGCCTGTGAGCTGTCCGGAGAAAAGGGTAGCCGGCGATGCCATTTCTATGACCCATGCGGCGGGATGGCGGACCTGGACGCCGGCCTCATACGGATGACAAACGCGGGGATTTTTCTGGCGGATCCTGTCCGCCTGGTCCGCGCCTTCCGGTTTGCGGCCCGGTTCGGGTGGCGGATTGAGCCGGCCACGATGGAGCGCATCCGGGCGAATGCACACCGGATTCAGGATGCGCCGGGAGAACGATTGTATGCGGAACTGATACAGATCCTGTCCGCTCCCGGATGGCATGGCGCACTTACGGGCATGGCGCATACCGGGGTGCTGGAGGCTATGCTGCCGGAGATTTCCGCCATGCGCGGCTGCGGCCAGAACCGGCACCACGCTTTTGATGTCCGGGAGCATACCTGGCGGGCCCTGGAGGGGCTGCGGGCCATGGGGTGCGGCGCCGAATACGCTGTTGCTTCTTCAGGCGTCTGGAAACAGGCGGCGGCGGAAATTATCGCGGGCCGCCCTCTTTCCGGAGAAGATTTTGCGGTGCTGATTTGGGCGCTGCTGCTGCATGATGCGGGAAAGCCTTTTGTCCGCACCGTGGACGAATTCGGCGTCCGGCGCTTTATCGGGCACGAGAAACGAGGATCTGAAATGGCGGAGGAGATCTGTGTCCGCCTCCGGTTTCCCGGGCGGCTCATCAAACGGATTACATCTCTGATCCGGCTTCACCTGCATCCGTTTCATCTGTTCATGGCCCATCGGAAAAACAGCCTGCGTCCGAGGGGAAAGGGCCGGTTATTTCGGAGGGCGGGATCGGACCTGCCTCTTTTGCTGCTGCATTCGATGGCGGACGCCCTGGGAAAAGGACCGCCGCCGGATCCGGATTTTCCGGCATTCTGCGCCCGGCTGGCGGGCGAGTACCGCCGCGCGGGGGAAGTGAAGGCGCAATCCCCGCCTCTGATCACCGGCCGGGATCTGATGCGGGAGCTGGGGATTGCGCCGTCCCCCCTGCTCGGGCGCATTCTGTCGGCCATTGCCGAGGAGCGGCTGGGACGCCCGGAGATGACGCGGGCTGAGGCCCTGGCACTTGCGGAAAGGTTGGCGGGCCGGGCGCCGGAAGGGGGCTGAAGCAAAACGGCCGCGCTCCCGGAATAAGGGCGCGGCCGTTGCGGCGATGCCTGGACCCCGCCGCCGGCAGGTCCGTCACCGGAGGGTGGCCATACAGGCTGGTCTGCGGAAGACGGGCTTATTCGACCGCAGTGAGTCCGGCAAAGATGGCATCCCGGATTTCATCCATATTGCCCACGCCCTTGATGTAAACATAGGCCGGGGCATCGTCCGCCTTGCTCTCGGACCATTTTTTATAATAGCCGATCAGGGGCTCGGTCTGGTCATGATATACTTCCAGGCGTTTTCTGACGGTTTCTTCCTTGTCGTCGTCGCGCTGCACCAGCGGTTCGCCGGTGACATCGTCCTTGCCTTCCTCCTTGGGCGGATTGAATTCAATATGATAGGTGCGGCCGGAGGCCAGGTGGGCCCGGCGTCCGCTCATCCGCTTGATGATTTCTTCGTCGGGCACGTCGATTTCCACGACCGCGTCAATGGGAACGCCGGCGTCTTTCATGGCGTCGGCCTGGGGAATGGTGCGGGGAAAGCCGTCGAACAGAAAACCGTTTTTGCAGTCGTCTTCCTGGATCCGGTCTTTTACCAGCCCGATGATCACCTCATCTGGCACCAGTCCGCCAGAATCCATGTATTTTTTGGCTTCCAGGCCCATTTTGGTGCCGGCCTTCACGGCGGCGCGCAGCATATCGCCGGTGGAGATCTGGGGAATTCCGTATTTTTCCGTAATGTTCGTTGCCTGGGTGCCTTTGCCGGCACCGGGTCCGCCCAAAAGAATTAGCCGCATGGTGTGCTTCCTCCTTAGGTTGTGGAATATCCATTCCGGCTCCGGCCATGACCGCCGACGGAATGGAAACGAGCTGTTAAAAATGTGACGCCGGGAATCCGTCTGCTCGCCGCTGATCGCGATCAGATTGAGCGTGGCATACCGCTGGTTCGGCGCCGCCGGATAAATCAGGATTTTATGTCCGAAACCCCTTCGGGTGTCAAGAGCGGGATTTGCGTCAGCCGCCGCTCCGTGCGGATCGTATCCGTACGGGCGGAAAAAGGGTGGCGCGGGCTGGCTCATGACGCGGGTGGACGTTGGTTCAGGCGATCCCCTTTCCGGGATTGTCCGCGAGAAAGGGCCCGATATCCGGAATATATTCGGTCAAGATGGTGAAACCGGCGCCGGTCAGAGAGGTCAGCGCCTGTTCTCCCTTATCCGCGTTTACGCGCAGAACCAGATGATACACACCCTTGTGTTCCCGGTCCGGCCAGGCGAAGACGGAGCGGATATTGACACCGTGTTCCTTGAGCAGAGCAGTGATTTCGGCCAGAAAACCGATGCGGTCATGGTCGATGAGCACCACGAAGCGCAGGCTTTCACCGGGATCCTCAATGCCGATGGCTTCCAGCAGCACTCCCATGACATCGCTGGACGTGATGATCCCGGTCGTTCGTCCGTCTTCAATCACGGGCAGCGCGTTGATCCGGTTTTCCTGCATGATGCTGGCGGCCCGTTCGATGGTGGTGCCGGGGGTGATGGAAATCAGATTGCTGCTCATGATCATGCCCACGGTCACTTTATCCAGCAGATAATTCAGCTCGTGGGCGCTCAATGTGGTGGCGGAAGAGGCGAGGCTTCGCTTCACGTCCCGGTCGGACAGGATGCCCGCCAATCCGCCATTCTTATTCATGATGAGCAGATGGTTGATCTGTTTTTCTTCCAGAATTTTTTCCGCCCGGGCGAGCGTGGTGTCCGGGGAAACCGTTACCAGATCCCGGTGCATGATGCGGCCGACAAACATGAATTTCCTCCTTGGATTACAATCAGCGCAGCGGTGGGTATTATGTCATTGGGTGCAACTCAATAATTCAGATTGTCTAAAAAGTAAAAAATGGCTTCCATTGTCGGCTCACACCAACCGATGCACTTCCTTTTTTAGAAATACCTGTCTCATCAATCAGGAGGCCGGTGCAGCCTGTTCCGCCGAGAAGATTATCGCTT
>PDWI01007616.1_pt1 | contig 13020 bp, 14 predicted proteins | sample 1430891 | NCBI WGS metagenome assembly PDWI01 (sample SAMN01162508, study PRJNA174530) | Oral metagenome, whole genome shotgun sequencing project. | biome: Marine environment; feature: Marine mammal; material: Swab sample of the gingival sulcus; isolation source: swab sample of gingival sulcus... | reverse complement strand
TTTGCTTATTAGCCAAAGCAAAAGGGGGCGAAGTGTTATCCTTTTTTTTGCAAGTAATTAGTTTAGCGAAGATGATAATCTGAGCTTTATTGTTCTTAGGCAAAAAAAAGATAGAAACGGAGCACGCGGTTTTACAACTTTGAAAAAGTTGTAAAATTTGCCCAAAAGACAATGAGGTTGTTTATGAAGAGAGTGGTGGTGATTTTTATTATTATTGGGCTAATTTTTTCTTGTGTTACTGAGGAGAAGAAAAAAACTGATTTTGTGATTATTAGTGGTGATATTGGGATTTACGGGAAGTCGCCTGAAACTTTTGTGGGCTTGATGAATCCTAGTGGGATTTTGTATGAGCTTCGGGGAGAGCTGGTTCCTGTGATTAGGGGAAAATATCTTTATGATATTGTGAGGCTGAAAGGGCATTACGATGTTAACGCTAATTCTGACGGAGCAAGCAGTTTTGGGAAAAATATTAAGGCGAGAAAAGTTGTTATTGTTGATGCAATTCTAAAGGATTAAACTAATTAGAGACTTTTTCTTTTAGGATTTGTAAAGCTCTTTCGTTTAAGTTGTGTTCTTTACCTTCGAGTATATTTGCAACTGCCTTTTTTTCTTCTTCGGAGAGTTTGCATCCGCCTAAGATGTGGTTTTCAAAAGCTTCTGCTGCAAATGGGCAGACTTTTTTTACAATATCGAACATAACATAGGCATAGTCTCTAATCTCTTTTTGGGCATGTGAATCCATTCTGAGTTTTAAGAAGTGAAAAAGGTTTTTTAGGTCTATTTGCCAATACCATTCTGTGTATGTGCTGAGTGGTAGGTTTACTCTTGCAAGTTCTCTGGCAATTCCAGAATCTACTAGTGCTTTATATTCTTGGTAAGATTTTTTTTGACCATCTGTTAAAATGTCTAATACTTTTTGTTTTAATTCGGTTGGGACTTCTTCTGTTGAGCGACCTTGTTTGTTGTTTGAGCTTTGGAAAGCGATGTCGCTAGTTTCGGGAACATAGAAATCGTCGTTTAATATTGAGTAGCGTCCAGAGATTTCGTTTAGTCTGGCGGTTCTGTGTCTAATCCACTGTCTTGCTATAAATATTGGTAGTTTTATGTGGAATGTGAATACAACTTGTTCAAATGGAGAAGTGTGTTCGTTTCTTAATAGGTAGTTGATTAAGCCCTTGTCTTCTCGTACTGTTTTTGTTCCTGCTCCGTAGGATACTCTTGCTGCTTGGACTATTCTGCTGTCGCCTCCTAAATAGTCAACAAGTCTGACAAAGCCCTTGTCTAAAACTTTAAACTCTTTATCCAGAATTGCATCAGCTTCTGGTACACTACATCTAGCCATAGAAAACTCCCAAAAAAGTATGTCTGATAATAATATAAAAATAGATTTAATACAATTATGCTGGATTAAAAATTTATATTTGGGAGTTTACATTTTTTATTTTAGTAGGTTTTAGTTAACTAAAATGGGTAATATTATTATTTTTTTAATAGTTATTGACTTTTTAGTAAATATAATTAAATATTTATTATCAAATTTAAGGGGCTTTTTATGAGCATTTCCACAATAAAAAAAGATAGAACAGAGAAGATGAGAAATTTACTAGAGCAAATGCGTTTAGAAATTTTGGAAGAGTTAGATTCTGAAAATAAGGATTTTGATAGTCTTTTATCTAATAAATCTTGTTGTGGAGATGCTGCAGATATTGCTTCCATTGATATGGATAACGCTATTTTAAATAATCTAAGTCAACATAGTTTAGATAATCTTAAAAAGATAGAGTCTGCTTTGATTAGAATAAGAGAAGGTCATTACGGAATTTGTTTGAAATGTGGGAAAAAAATTAAGAGAGGCAGACTTCAAGCTCTTCCTTATGCTAAATTTTGTATGAATTGTAAAAGGTCTTTTAGAAAAAGTTAATTAATTTTTTTCCCTCTTTTATTGTGTTTGGTTCTCCATGTCCAGGGTAGTATCTTGTTTCTTCGTCTAAATTCCATAATTTATTTGTTATACTCTCTTTTATTTCTTGGTAACTTCCACCTCTTAAATCGGTTCTTCCTATGTTGTCATAAAAAATAGTGTCTCCAGAAAAAAGGATTTTTTCTTCTTTGTTATATAAACATATACTCCCTTTTGAGTGTCCAGGAGTGTGTATGACTTTTAATTTGTTTTCAAAGATTTTATCATTTTCTTTTAGTATTATATCAGGAAGAGGCACACCATCTGTTAATGCTTTTTTATAATATTCGTCTAAACCGTAACCAAATAGGTTTATAAGATTTGAGTTGTTTTTTATACCCTCTTCTCCAAAGTTACTTAAAGCATCTTTGTGCGCTGCAATTTTTATTTCAGGATATATTTTTTTTAAATCTTTGATTGCTGATATGTGATCAAAATGTCCATGAGTGCATATTATAATGATAGGGTTTAAATGTTCGCTTTTTATTGCATTTTCTATTAATTTTACATCTGAACCTGGGTCTATAATGGCTGTTTCGCCATTTTTTAATGAATAAAGGTAACAATTTTCAAAAAAAGAACCTACAGTTATTTTTTTTATCATAATTATATGATAATAGTTTATAAAAGGGTTTTTTGCAATAATGATAGGTTTTATTTTAATATTATTAGTTTCACTTTTTTTCTTTATAATAGTTCCTCTTTTTTTTAAGATGAAAAATCAAAGAATTAATTCTTTCTATATAGATAAAATTATTAATAGTTCAGATTCAGAAATACTGGAATATAAAAATTCTTGTGATGTAAAAAATTTTGATAAATGTTATCGCTTTTACGGACGAGTTGAAGGCTTTTATGATGATAATACATTGTGGGTAAAATCAGACTCTTTAACAGTAAAAGTTAATATGTTGTCTTCTAATATATTGGTTCTTCCAGAAAAGATAAAATCAAATATTGATAAATCTTATTTGAAAAATCAGGGAGGTCAATTTAGATTTGAAAAATGGGAGAATACGCATTTAATCTCTTCTGGTGTTAAGTTTTGTATTATTGGTCAACCTTATTTAGAAAATGGAGAAATAGTTTTTGATTGTTCTAATAGAGATTCTATAATAATTTTATATGGAGGTGATAAAGATAAAGTTGAATTGCAGGCTATAGAGCAAGTTAGGGATAAGTTCTTTTTTAATAGCGGTCCTTTTCTTTTTATGCTGTTTTTTGGTTTGATATTTGATGCTTTTTTATATGTTCTATTTTTTCGTTTTAAGATAGGAAGTATTTGGGGGCTTTATTCTTTGTTACTAATATTTTGGCCATTTGCTATATTTTTGCCCCCAGGAGTTTTGTTTTTACATTTTGCAAGAATATTTTTTTATAAAAAAAATATTCTTCTTTTTAGAAAAAATTATAGAAGATTTAAAAAGTTAAAAGATGAAAAAGATTTTTTAAACCTAAACAAGACTATATTACTGTATTATTTATTTATATTTTTCTTTGCAATTCTTGGATTTTTTCTTAATTATATTGTTTTATTTCTTCTATTTTACTCTTTGTTTTAGCATAATTTACAGTTATGGTTCTGTTGTTTAAAGTTTTTCCATTAACAGTGCATATTATATCTTCTGCATCATCTTTAGGAACTTCTATAAAAGAGAAGTTTTCAAAAATTTTTATTTTACCAAAATGAGATTTTTCTAAATTAACAGTTTTTGAGAAGAAGTTAATCAAGGTTTTTACATATACTCTATGTTTTTTACCTACATTTACAAAAAGGTTTGTGTATTCAATTGAAGAAGCAGCTAGTCCAGATTTTAAAATTAAGTATGCAGAAAAATATCCTCTTAAAGAAAAAGGGACACTTTTTTTTATTATTTTTTTTATTTCATTTAATTCTTTAGGATCTTTATATGCTTTTACATCACTTATAGTTTTTTCAATTCTTTTGCTCAACTCTTTGTTGTCAAACTTACTTTTCATTTACATTCTCCAGTAATAAATTTATTTTTTATACAATATCTTTTTTTAAACAATTTGACAAGAAGTAATAATAAATATAATATAAAGATATGAAGAAATTTAGATTATTTTTAGTTGTTTTTAGTTTAGTGTCTTATCTTGTATTTTCAGAACCTTTGAGGTTTAAGTATGAAGAAGGATTTCAGTATGTTGAGAATAAAGTTGTTGTTGAACAAATTTATATGAATGAAGAATTTTCTCACTCTTCGCATATAAATGAGAGAACAGCTTCAACAGTTGTAGATGAACAAGATGGAGTTGCAACTATTGTAAATGATATGGATATTTCAGTTTATAAAGCAATTTTTGGAGATACGAAAGGATATGTTATTGAGGGTAGTAAAAACTATACTTGTAAAAAAGATAAATATGGAAATATAAAAAGTTCTTCAATTAAAACATTTCCTGTTTTAAGAAATATTCCAGTTTTTTATATGTCAGAAGAAGAGCCAGAAATTGATATGAAATGGTATGGAAAAGGTTTTGAAGTTCATAGTTTAAAAGAGTATTTTGATATAGATGAAAAATTGATAATACCTGTTGCTGTTCAATATAAATATCTTGGAAGAAAAAATTGGAAAAATAAGAAGTATCCAGCTATTGAAGTAAAATACACTATTTATTATAGAATTAATAAAATGGATAGTGGTTATAAAACTTATCCTGTCAAAGTATTAGGAAATTCTGATAAAATAATTTATTGGGATAATGAGTTAGGAATAGCTGTTGGTTCTGATGAAGAGTTTAAAATAATTTTTGAAATGTCTGATGGACAGAGAATAAAATATATGGGAGAGAGCCACACAAAAGTTATAAAAACAAGAAAACTTACAGATAAAGAGCTTCAAGATATAAAGAGCATTCAAGATGAAACAACAATAGTTGATGAAGTAAATAAAGGAATCGGTATAACTCTTCAAAAAATTAGATTTACTCCAGATTCAACAAAAGTATTAAAAGAAGAAGAGGAGAGATTAGATAAAATAGGTAGGAAATTACTAAAATATAAAGATAGAGATATTTTAATAATTGGACATACAGCTTTGGCAGGAACAGAAGAAGGCAGAAAAGAGTTATCTGTAAAAAGAGCAGCCGTAATAAGAGATTACTATGTTGGAAAAGGCATTTTAGATATTGAAAATGTTAGAATACAAGGTAAGGCAGCAAAAGAGCCAATAGCACCAAATGATACACCTGAAAATATGAGTAAAAATAGAAGAGTAGAAATTATAATTTTAGACAATTAGAAGAGGTAAAAATGATATTAAAAGATAGTGATTTCATAAAAGCTGAAATTGAAAATATGTATGGAGGAGATGGAGTTGTTTCTATAGCTAAAATTCAAGAAGCAGATAATATGATAAATTGTAGGCTTCTAGCAAAAGTTATAATTCCTGTGGGGGCTAGCATTGGAAATCATGAGCATAACCAAGAAACAGAGTATTACATTATACTAAAAGGTGAAGGTGAAGTTAACGACAATGGTAAAAAAGAAAAAGTATCAGAGGGAGAAGTTGTTGTTACAGTAGATAAAAGTAAACACAGCATAAAAAACATAGGCTCGCAACCATTAGAGATGATAGCAGCAATAATAACATATTAAAGAAGGGTAGTGATAATGAAAAGTGGGTTTGTGTCGGTAGTAGGGCGACCATCATCTGGAAAATCAACACTAATAAATGCTATTTGTGGACATAAAATTTCTATTGTTTCATCGACGCCACAAACAACAAGAAATAAAGTTAAGGCAATATATACCGAAGAGAGAGGACAATTAATTTTTATAGATACTCCAGGCTACCATACAAGTGAAAAAAGCTTTAACAAAAGTCTCAACAAAATGGTCTATTCATCATTAGTTGATACAGAAGTTATAATCTATGTGATGGATATAACAAGAACACCAGCAAAAGAAGAAGATGATATAGTCGAGATACTAAAAAAAGTAGAAGTTCCCAAATTGATAGTTATAAATAAAATTGACAGTGAAAAAGCAGATGACATAGAAAAATTCATAAGCTACCTAAAAGAAAAGTTTGAAACGGCAACAGTTATACCAATCTCTGCACTAAAAAATAGAGGAATAGAAGATGTAAAAAAAGTCTTGTTTTCTATAATTCCAGAGGGAGAACAATACTATCCAGAAGAGTTTTACACAGACCAAGATCCAGAATTTAGAATTACAGAGATAATAAGAGAAAAAACAATAAATAGAGTATCAAAAGAGTTACCACACTCAATATATGTAGATTTACAAGAGCTAAAACTAGATAAAAAAAGTGATTTACTAAATATAAAAGCAGTAATTTATGTTGAAAAAGAGTCTCAAAAAGGCATAGTAGTTGGAAAAGGTGGGCAAAAAATAGGTAAAATTAGAGAGCTTTCAAAGAGAGAGATAAAAAAAATATTTCCAAATAAAATACACCTAGAACTAAAAGTTAAAGTCATGCCAAAATGGAGAAAAAATAGTCAGATAGTAAAAAAAATTGTCCACTAAATTTGAACATCCACAAAACTAGGAGCTTCATTTCTATAATAGTTGTCAGGAATCTTTATAGGAGGCTCTTTATAACTATTTTCAAATTGAGTTTTCCTATCTTTTAAAAATTCGCTATTTTTAAAACTATTCTTAATAGCTCTATCTTTTAGCTCCTCTAAAACAACTTGCTTTTGAAAAAGAATAGAATTTTTTTCAATAGATTTAATCTTAAAATCGAAAACAGCATTTTCAATAATTTTTGACATCCTAATTATTTTAGCAATAATAAGATTTTCTGCAAAAATATGAGCCTCCAGATCATCCAAATTATCATTACTAATATCTTGTTTAATATAATCTTGAATTTTTATATAAGATTGAAAATAGTCAGTCTGCTTATCAATATAAGATTCAAAAAGCTTAATCTGTTTATTTGCCACCAATTACCCCTAAATAATTCTTAACTAACCTTCAATAGAGAGAGAAGAGTTGCTCTTCTTTATATGAGAAATCTTTGACCAAGCATCCTTTAACTCAATCAAAAGATTTACAATTTGAGGCAGATTTTCAGGAGCCTTTTTAATATTTGCATGCATAATCTCAGAATTAAAAAATTGATACAAATTAAAAAGATTATTCGCCATCTCACCACCCTTTTCAAAATCAAGAGAAACAATCAATTCTGTAATCAAATCTTGCGCCCGATTAAGCTTATTATTTATAAAATCCAATCGAGGTTTCTCTTCTTTCATCTCATTAAGAGCATTCTTTATAGCTTTAATCGCCCCATCATAGAGCATAACAATTAATCTACCTTCATTGGCAGTAGAAATCCCTGTTTTTTTATAAGTGTTAATTGGTGAATATGTTGACAAAATAATCTCCTATCTCGTAATACTATTTTATCGGAATTCATTTTTAAAATTTTATAAATAAATCGTATTAAAGATATTTTGCCGCATCTGGCTTCGCCAGACCAGGCTTTTGCCTTTATCTTTAACCTCCAAATCAATAAAAAAGGCTTGGCTATCGCCAAGCCCTCTTCCAAATTCAAGTCGGTTAAAGGATATCGGCGACAATCCTTTGTGGAGAACCTCCATTTTAAAAATTTTAGAGGACAGAGCAAATTCTCCTCTGTCCCCAGAAGAAGTTTTTAGGCTAAATTTTGCAATCCAAATTCTCCCTGCGGGAGAATTCTTTGTGTAAAACCACTTTTTTAAAAAAATTTAGGAGACAGAGCAAATTCTGCTCTGTCCCCAGAGAATTTTTTGTCTAAATTTTAGAATTCAAATTCTTCTCTGTCCCCAGAAGCAGTTTTGGGGTTAAATTTAGAGCTAAAATTTTCACGACGGGAGAATTTGGGGTTTTTAGGTTGTTTTCAAGGAAAAACGATTGGACGGAAACCCCGCAAGCCAATTTAAGATTGCACTTGGCTTGTCCAAGTGTGCAAGAGCGATAGCTCCTTGCTTTTATAATTGAAGAGTTGGCGAGGAGTTGGAGGGAAAGCGTGGTCGGAAAGATTTTATCTTTCCGATTTCCCAAAATTTATAAATCTAGTCTCCAGTATATCCCCAGATAACAGTTGCATTAGAATAATTCCATTTATCATTCCAGCCTTCTGGTTGTGATGTTGCTCTACATTTTATAGTCTCTATTGCTGGTTGTGTACCTGGAGGATAGGGGATAACAAAGAAGATTTTACTTCCAATATTTGTAACACTATTTGGAATAATTATTGTTTTAAGTTTTGGACATATCATAAATGCAAAATCTCCAATAGTTGTAACGCTTTCAGGAATATGTATAGATTCTAATTTATTGCATCCAGAAAATGCCTCATTATCCAAAATTGTAACACTATCGGGTATATCTATTTCCGCTAATTGACATCCAAAAAATGCATTAGTTGCTATAATTTCAACTCCTTGTGGAATTTGATATGATGTTTTTGTTCTGTCTATACGAACTAAAGTATTATTCACAATGCACTCTCCATTGCTGGATATTTGATTATCAAGCCAAGGTGTTCCAGAAAAAGCATCTTCTCCAAAATATCTAAGATTAGCTCCTATTGTTATACTATTTAAATTTTCACATTCTTGAAATGTGGATGTCTCTATATGAGAAATTCCATCTGGAATATTTATAGATGTTAATCCAGAACATTGATAAAATGCTCTAGAGTTTATTTTTTTTAAGCCATCTTGAAGAACTACAGAATTTAATTGGCTACAATTTTCAAAAGCGCCATAAGCTATTTCAGTAACAAAATTTGGAATTAAAATATCTTCTAAATTTTTAGCTATTTCTCTTTTTGCAAATATTATATCGTTTCCATTTACATCATAAAAAGGTGGGAGAGGAATTTGTTTATCCGTTGATATTTTTACATCTATATCACTTTTTTCTTCCATTGTGAAGGTTAAATCTGCATATATTTTATCTTCTTCTAGTTCATAATTAAATTTTTCAATAGCAGTTTCATTTTTTTTAAAGTATTGGATATATTCGCTATTTTCTACATTTACTTTAATTCTCACCGTAACAATTTCACCATCTTTTACCTTATCTAAATTAAGATTTTCAGGTTTTCTTATATATAGATTCTCATTTAATAAATTTAGTTTAAAATATTTCTTAAAGGTTATGGATATATTAGTATTACCATTTGTAAAAAAGGTATAATAAGAGTCTTTAATTGATTCTTGTTTATCTACACCATTTAGTGTGAATGTATCTATTGATTTGTCATCAGGGACTCTTAAGAAAACAGTAACTCTCGTTCCTCTTTGAACCTTGTTAAAATCAAGAGTAGTAGGTTCAACCAAAACAATACCTTCACTTAATGTAAGTTTAAATGTTTCATCCTTCTCTGAACATGATGAGTAAATTAAAATTAGAATAATAAATAAAATTTTTCTTTTCATACTTAACCTTCATACCCCCAAGTAGGAACTACATCACTACCATTCCAGTTTTCACTCCAATTACTAGGTTTACTACTTGCTTCACAATATATATGTTCTAAATTACTGCAATCTTTAAATACATTACTCCTCATTGTTTTTACACCAATTGGAATTGTTATAGAGCTTAATTTCGAGCAACCTCTAAAAGCATTTTGTTCAATTGTAGTAATACTTTCAGGAAGAGTTATATTTGTTAAGCTAGTGCAATCACTAAACATAGATTCACCTATTTTTTTTAATCCGCTTTCTAAAGTAACTGTAGTTAGATTTTCACATCCAGAAAAGATATTTTTACCAATAGTTTCTAGACTTGCAGGTATTGTTGCAGAAGTTAATTCAGAGCAGTTAATAAAGGCAGAATCTTTTATACTTGTTACACTATCTGGTATTTCTATAGACTCTAATGCAATACAATTTTCAAATGCTTCTTTTCCAATCATTTTAATATTTTCTGGAAATGTAATAGAATTTAGCTTTCCACAATTAGCAAAAGCAGCATAGTAAATACTATCAAGATTACCCTGTATATTAACAGTAGTTAGATTAATACATCCTCTAAAAGCATTATTATTAATCGCTTTAACACTTTTAGGAATTGTTATCTCAGTTAAATTTACACAGTTATTAAACATACTTCCGCCTAAATATGTAATCCCATCTTTTAATGTAACAGAAGTTAATTGACTACAGTTTTGAAAAACTCCATTTTCAATATCAGAAATATTTTCAGAGATGATAACAGATGTCAATGTGTTATTATTAATAAATGTACTTTGCTTTAGAAGTTCAACACAATTGGGAATTAGAATATCACTAAAACTACTATTTTTAGCATCTTCTAAAATAAATACTTTTAGAGTAAAAGAGTCAATATCATAATACTGTGCTGGAAGAACCTTTGTATCTTCATAAAAATTTACACTTATATTGTAATTCTTATCTATATTTTTTATAACTCTTTGAGCAAAAATTTCATACTTGCCATCTATTTTTTTATATTTGTAATCTAAATCACTCTTTTCTTCTGTATTTATGGTAAAACTTTCAACAGCTTTATCTTCAAAATTATCAACTTTTAGAATAACTTTTGTTCCTTCTTTTATACGGTCAACATCAAGATTTTCTGGCTCTAACACAGACAAGTGTTCTCCGAGTTCTAATTTATATCCATTACATAGGGAGGCATTAATTTCAGTGTCTTCTTCAATTTTAAATTTGTATTCATATTTTTTTACATAGTTTAATCTATGGCTGCCATTAACAGTAAAAGACTCTAAAGCTTTTTCAGAGCCTAAATCAACTTTTACAGTAATGTTTGTTCCCCAATCTATTTTATTTAAAACAATATTTTTGGGATAAATAACAGATAGAGCAGGATTTGAAAGAGTCAAACTTAATGTTACAGGTTTTAGAGTAACAATAATAGACATATCTTTATCAACAGTTAATTTAATTGTTCTATCGTCAGCAAGAGGAGTCTCCACTCCATTAATTTTAAGAGAGTTAAGCTCCTTCCCCTTCGGAATTAAAACAAGAGCTTTAATCTGCGTTCCCTTTTCTATCTCTTCTAAATTAAGCATTCTAGGTGAGGTAATAGCAATCCCTTTGGAAACAGTTAGCTTGCAAAGCTCTTTTTTAGTATTTATATCACAAGAAGTAATAAGAAACAAAGAGAATAAAAAAATCACAAGCTTCTTCATAAGCTTCCTCCTATTAGGTCATTATCATATATATCTACACCAATATCAAGGTGTATCTACTTTATTTTTATATTTAGTTTTGCCACATCTGGCTACGCCAGACCAGGCTTTTGCCTTTATCTTTAACCTCCAAATCAATAAACAAGGCTTGGCTATCGCCAAGCCCTCTTCTAAATTTAAGTCGGTTAAAGGATATCGGCGACAATCCTTTGTGGAGGAAGCCCTTTTTCAAAAATTTTAGAGGACAGAGTAAATTCTGCTCTGTCCCCAGAAGCAGTTTTTAGGCTAAATTTTAGAGCTCAAATTCTCCCGACGGGAGAATTCTTTGTGTAGAACCCTATTTTCAAAAAATTTAGGTGTCAGAGTAAATTCTGCTCTGTCCCCAGAAACAGGTTTTAGGCTAAATTTTAGAGCTTAAATTCTCCCGACGGGAGAATTTGGGGTTTTTAGGTGGTTTTTAAGGAAAAACGATTGGACGGAAACCCCGCAAGCCAATTTAAGATGGCACTTGGCTTGTCCAAGTGTGCAAGAGCGATAGCTCCTTGCTTTTATAATAGAAGAGTTGGCGAGGAGTTGGAGAGAAAGCGTGGTCGGAAAGATTTTATCTTTCCGATTTCCCCAAATTTATATTTTTGAGAGGACTATTCCTGTTGTGATTGGGATTGCTGTTTCGGTTCTGAGTATTCTGTTGCCTATGTTTGCGATTTGGAAGTTATTTTCTTGTAGGATTGTGAGTTCGCGGCTGCTCCAGCCTCTTTCACTGCCGATTGCAATTGTGATTGGGCTTGTGAGTTTAAGGCTTTTAAGGTGTGGGCTTTTTAGTGTGTTATCGAGACATATTTTTGATATTTGTGTTTCGCAGGCGATTTTTTCTAGGCTATTTTTTAGGCTGTGGCAGATTTCAATTTTTGGGAGTAGGGGATTTCCACTTTGGCTTGCTCCTTCTAGTATGTGTTTTTCTATCTCTTCGCTTGTCCAGAGTTTACTTTTTTGGTAGGATTTTTCGCCTTTGTCTGTTGTGGTGAAGATGATTTTTGAGATTCCTATTGTTGTTGCATCTTTGAGTATTCTTTTTGCTGTTATTGGTCTTACCATTCCACAAAGTAGGGTTATTGGCAATAGGCTTTCTGGTGTTTTTGTTTTTTTGTAGGTGCAGTTGTAAGTTCCATCTTCTATAGAATTTATTGTGCATATTCCTAGTTCTTTGTTTATTATTCCTGCTTTGAAGTTTTCTCCCTCTTTTAGTTTGAGAATTTTTTTTATATGCTTTGCTCTTATATCATCTTTTTTGAAGATTGTGTCTTTGCTGTTTTTTAGTAGAATTATATTCATATCTTCCTCTGTTTTAGCTCTATTTTATGTAGCCAGAAAATGCCACTCTGTTTTTTATGTAGAATACGCATAACTGTCCAGGTGTTACTGCTCTCTGTTCTTTTTCAAATTTTAGGGTGCAAGAGTTTTTTTCTACTTTTACAACTTCTGCACTGTAGCCCCTGTTTCTGTATCTTATTTTTGCTATACCCTTTAGGCCGATTTCTATTTTTTCTATACTACTATAGTTTATGTCTGTTATTTCTAAACTTTTTTGTAGTAACTCTTCGTCTTTTCCTACATAAACTATATTTTTTTTGGCATCAATTTTTATAACATATAGAGGATATTGGTAAGCTATGTTTAGGCCTCTTCTTTGTCCAATGGTAAAGTTTTGAATTCCCTTATGGGTTCCTAGTTTTTTACCACTTGATAGCTCTATAAAGTCTCCTTCTATAGTTTTTTGGGTAAATAGATTTTTGTAGTTGCCTGTGCATAAATCTTGACTCTCTTTTTTCTCGGATGTGAATAGTTTGTATTTTTTGGCTATTTTTATTACTTTTTCTTTTTTCATTTTTCCTA
>PDWI01007614.1_pt1 | contig 13023 bp, 8 predicted proteins | sample 1430891 | NCBI WGS metagenome assembly PDWI01 (sample SAMN01162508, study PRJNA174530) | Oral metagenome, whole genome shotgun sequencing project. | biome: Marine environment; feature: Marine mammal; material: Swab sample of the gingival sulcus; isolation source: swab sample of gingival sulcus... | reverse complement strand
AAAATTTCCACTAATAGAGCCATATTGGTTACTCGTAAATTTCTGCTTAGCAACTAATTGATAATTAGCGTCATATAATTCTACTTCAACCTTTTTATTATCTAAAAGTTTGTGTTTATCGCCATCGGTTTCAAGCAAAATACCTTTGAAATACAGCGTTTGTCCGGGACGATAAATTGCGCGGTCGGTGTATAAATATACCTTTTCTTCATTTTTATTTGGCGAGTGGAGCGCATGAAGTCGAATGCTTTGGTCTAATTTCAAATAATCGTCTTTGTAAAACAGTTTTACTTCAACTTTTGTACTGTATTGATTCGTGTTTTTTACATAGAAAATGCCATTTTTATCACTCGTAAATTTGCCCAATAATTCATCTACATATTTGTGTTTTGAATAGTTGTAAGAACTTGTCCAAACCTCAGCTTTCGCGCCCTCAATTGGTTTGCCGTTGGTTCTGTTCAATACGCAAACTTTGGTGTTGCCATCGCCCATATCTCTGGTAATATACGACAAATTGCTCACCGAAATTAGTCGATACGAAACCGTATTGTGGTCGTATTTAAAATCAGGATTATTTGATATGAAAACTACATAATTTCCAATATCTAAACCTTTCATTATCAACTCAGTAGAATGCTCGTTGTGGTCGTCTGCATTTTTTAATTCCACATTGTTTTTTTGCACAATTTTTGCCGCTTTTTTTAGCTTTTTTAAAAATTTTGTATTACTATTGTGTCCATTATAAATTTTATTATAGGTCTCCATGCTTATTTTTCCAATCATGGCATAAACTTTCTTATTATTCTGATAGTTTATCAAAATTGGAAAATTAGTTTTGGGCTGAACTACATTTTCTACTTTAAAATTTAATGAAATTTTTAATATCTTAGATTTTAAATGTTTGCAGCCTTTTGCGCCAAAAGATTTTGGATATTTTTTTATAGCATTTTCGCAAATTTTGAGCGATTTTTGCTTAAAATCTTTAAATTTTGCCGTCAATGGATTTTTAACATTATAATTTTCTGATTTATCGTAGTAGTATTGTGCCAAATAATATGAAATTTCGCTAAATTCTTCGATATTTTCATGTTTTGATTGCAAATTTTGCAAAGCCTTTACATACAACTCGTCTTTGTTTGGCAATACTGCATTATTGTAAATATAATTTAATCGCAACAGATTGATATGCAACAGTGTTTTTTTGTTTTTATCGTTTAAATGCAGTTTTAGCCAATTTTTAAACAAATTAACAGTTTGATAATCAACCGATAAACTGTCTTCTTTCTCAATTTTAATATTTACAAACTCATCAGCGGGCAAAAAATATTTTTCATTATTTATTTGGAAAAAATCAGCAGCTTTTTGCAATCTAAAATCGCCTTGCGTGAAAAATTTAAAGGCTCTATGTGCCAAAAAATCGTATAATGTAGTGAAAATTCCATCTGCATTTTTGCCTTTTTCTATTATTTCTTGATATTCTTTTTTCTTGATATTCAATAATTTATCGGCATCTGACAACGACAAGTTGTAATTCCTAATTATTATATCAATAATTTGATTTTCGCTTAATGTTGCAATGTCTTTCGACTCAATATTTACAGTATTTTTGCGGCTCAATATGCGAAATTGATACATTTCGTAATATTTCCAATAGCTTTCGGCTTTTATCGAATACAATATGTTTTTTGCAGGAAATTTACTGCGTGCAATTTCTTCATCAATTTTATCTATCACTTTTTGGTCGCCCTCATCTTCCAATGCTTGCATATATTTCAACTTGTAGATAAATGCTTTTAGCATTTGCTGATGATTGTTTTCGGCTTGTGCTTTGTTGTATATTTTCTCGGTGGCTTCTAATGCCGACTTTGGAAGTTCTTTATTATCAAATACTTCTACTTCTTTCCACGCTTTCGTATAATATGTTTCCTGTGCGTTTAGTTTCATTGCAAATAGTAATATTATGGTTATAAATATTGTTTTTATATGCTTCATTGGTTATAATTTTGTTAATTTTTTAATGTGATAATTTGTTAATTCAGTAATTTGATAATAAATACTCCGTTGCATTTTTATAATCAGCTGATAATCAGTGGTTTTATATGAAAAATAATCCTTTTTATTATGTAATATCTTGATTTTCAATAATATAATTGTTCATTGTTCATTGCTCATTACTAATTGAACAAAAAGCAACTTATTAGACCTCACCGGCTTTAAAAATCGGTGAGGTCTGCCTTTTCCACGTTTACAAATATCTGTTTATTTTTAAATAACGCCTTCTTCTTTTAAACATTGTTTAATTTGCTCAAAAGTTTCCTCTATGTCGTTGTCTAATCCAACTGAAAAACGAACCAGACCTTCTGATAATCCCATTTGACGTTGTACATCTTCGGGAACTTCCGATGAGGTGCTTTTGCCCGAATTACTAAACAATGTTTTGAAATATCCTAAGCTAACTGCCAGATAACCAATGCCTTTATCTTGCATTCTTTCCATCACACGGTTTGCCTTGTCGGCTTCTTTTAGGTCGATTGCCATCATTCCGCCAAAACCAAATCCATCGTTCATCAATGTTTTTAGCAATTCATGTTGAGGGTGTTTTTCTAATCCGGGATAAGATATTGGTAAACCTAATTCCTCAAATTTATTTGCCAAATACATTGCATTTTTACTGTGTTGCTTCATGCGAATATGCAAAGTATTGAGGTTTTTAAGAATGCTTGATGAGCGCAATGGGTCGAGTACAGGACCTAGAAGCATTGAAGTTCCGGAACTTACATCTATAAGCGAATTTATAAACTCTTCGTCGGCGCAAATTGCTCCTGCAACCAAGTCGTTTTTACCGTTTATAAATTTCGTCATACTATACACAACTATATGAGCACCAAGTTGATATGGCGATACAATCATCGGCGAGAAAGTATTATCTACCATTAATTTTACACCACTCTCGTTTGCAATTTTAGCCATTTCCGGAATATTAGAAATTTGCAAAAGAGGATTGCTCATGGTTTCGGTATAAATTACTTTCGTATTTGGTTTTATAGCATTTTTAATTTGCTCTAAATCAGTGGGATTAACGAAAGTAACATCAATATTAAATTTTGGCAAATAATTTTTTAAAAAAGCAAAAGTTCCGCCATAGGTGGTGATGCTCGACACTATGTGGTCGCCACTGTTGCACAATTGCAGCAGTGCATTGGTTATTGCAGCCATTCCCGATGCTGTTACCCAAGCTGCTTCGGTTCCTTCCATTGCGGCAAGCGCATCAGATAGGTATTTGTTCATTGGGTTCCAATGTCGAGAATACAAAAAACAGCCTTTTGTTTCGCCGTGAAATGTGTCTAACATTTCTTTTGCTCCTAAAAATGTAAATGTAGAAGAATCTGTTATTGAGGGATTTACACCGCCAAATTCTCCAAATTGTTGTACTTGCTGAATAGCTTTTGCTGGGTCAAATTTCATATTTTATTTATTTAAAAGTTAAACATTAAATAGTTTCAATATTTTGATAATAAGTATATTATACAATACAAATTAGTGTTTAAAATCCTTATTATCAGCTATATTGAAATATGTGGCAAATGTAAAAAAAATAAATGACAAACTTGGTTTAAATAGCAAAATATTTTGCGAAGTGGTAATTATTGTTCTTATCTCTATTTGTTGAAATATGTGGTTAGATTGAGAATGTGCATTCTGAACTATGAGGAAATGAGGGCAATGGGAATTTATAATCAGTTTTGTTTATAATAAATAACCTAAATATTGCGTTCAAAATCATTAAAACTTAAACCTAAAATTTCTAAATATGAAAAAGAATGTAATTTTTATTTTACTAATTTTTATTACCATTCAAGGGTATTCACAAAATCTAAATTATGGAGTTAGAGTTGGATTAAATAGTTCGAGTTTATTATTTGACAATTTTCCCGAACATTCAAACTATAAGGTGGGATTTCAATTTAATGTAATGTTGAAGTATAATTTCAATGAAAAATTTGGTGTAGGTGTTGAACCCGGATTTGCAAATAGAGGAACCGTTTTGAGGTCTCAATATTATTCTGATACTAAAATTAATCTTAACTATTTGGTATTGCCGGTTGTAGCTAATTATACACTTTTTGACAAATTTTCGATTTGTATTGGACCCGAATGTTCGTACAGAATATCAGCAAAAGAAAAGGATGATGGTAAACAATATGATGTAAAAGCAGCATATAACAGCAAAATTGACTTTGGTGTAGTTGCAGGGTTTTCGTATCAAATATTCGATAAATTTGATATAGCTATTAGATATAATCGAGGATTTATTTCAACGATTAAGGATATAAGGTTGTTTGATGAACATGGTATTGATAAAGGAAAAGCAAATGTTTTTAATCAAGGATTTACTTTATCGGTTTCATATATGATTAATTAAAAGCTATTTCTGACACCAAACAACACTTTGTTAAGTATTATAATCAGACAGGGCTTTTTCATAAAAAGATAATTTTTCATAAAAAAGCCCGGTATTGCACCAAAAAAAGTGGTACAGAGTAAAAATAGATATTATTTCTGCTGATGTTCTAATATTTCAGCAATCATATCAACCATTTTCTTTCCAAAATCTTCGTCTGGTTTTACCAAACCCTTTTCAATTTTGTAAGACCATTCTCCGTCAATTTCCGAAACTTTGGTTATTCCGTATTTGCTGCAAATATCTTTTGAAATTTTTTTCCAAAATGTTTGAATTTCAAAATGGTCTTCAATACACTCAGCCTGTTCTTGGTGTGTAACAATAAATCCGACTACCGGAACTTCGGAATCTCCTCTAAACCATATTTTCATTGAGTTATCCTCAATATCTACCCATGTTTCATTTGTCTCATACTCGTCTTTTTCCCAAGTCTTTAATTTTTCAAATAAAGCTACAAATTTTAGGGATAAATTAACTGCATTACTATTTTCTTTCATTTTTAAATCTGTTTTTGTGAAAAATATTTCTATAAAATTTAACTTAATTTTCAATAACTGTGTAAAATCTGAAATAACCCTTTGCTCAAATTCATTTTCAGAATTGGTGTGCAAACATTCTTCAATAATATCTTCCCAATAAATTGTTTTTATATTAATTCCCTGTTTTTTGTGAGGTATTTCATCTAAGTGCTTATACAATTTGGGAACAATAAAAAGCATAAATTTTTCTTTTTTCTTAAACTTTTTAAAAATTCCCTTATAAGCATCTTTTTGCGTTTCCTGCAATTCTGTTTTTAACTCTGTTTTTACTTCAATTAGAAGAATGTGCTTATTATTTTCAACTAAAACATCAGGCTGTCCTTCTTCTAAATTCTTTTGTGTATAGGGATTTAAAAAGAAGTCAGCTGTGAATGTGTCTGCTTCAAATTTTTCATTCAAATAATTTGCAAACTTTTCTCTCAAAGCTTCCGAAATAGACAGCAAGTTAGCAAAACCGGCTGTAAAACTATTCTCATTCTTGATGAGATTTTCAAAAATATTTTTTTTCATAAGCTATATATTTATTAATTTAATCTTATTTTGTTATTCATAAAGTTTCAATAAATTTTCGTAAGTTGTTTTTAACTTGTTTTTTAAGCTATCCGGTTCCAGCACTCTTACATCTTCGCCGTGCGATAATATTTCCATAAAAAAATCGTAAGTGATAAATATTTCTAACTCAATTCTTAGTTCTTGTTCATTATCAATAAGAATTTTTTGCGATTTATGAAGAGGCAATGTTTTAATATATTTACCTTGCTCCGGATTAAAAGAAAGCACTATTTTTTCCGGTTTGGGGTCGTCATCAGGTTCCGGATTATCCTCCGGGCGCATTATACCAAAGCAGTGTTCGTAATGTTTTTTTATATCAAAATCTTCCGGTAATTCAAATTTTTTCTTGGTAACATGTAAATTAGATAAACGGTCAAGTGCAAACCTTTCTATATAATCATCTTCCTCAATATTCACAAAAACATACCATCTGCGTTTAAACTCCCTTAGTGCATAAGGTGCTGCATATATGCTGTTTGGCTCTTCTTCCCAAAATTCTTGATAATCAAATTTTATAAACTTTCTATTTTTTATTGCTTTAAGTATTGTGTATAAATGTTCGTTTTGTCCGGAACTTCTATTCTCAAAATACATATAATTAGACAATTCTTGCGATAGATTTAAGGCATCAATTTCATAGAACGCCTCTATAAGACGTTCAGCATTTTCTTCTCTATACTCATTTTTAATGTAGTAACAGGATGGAGATTCTTCGGTTGCTTTGCTACATTTTATTTCAATGCCGTACAACGAATCAATATCGTTTATATCTCTGCTAAATGTCCTTCTTGAAAAATTCAAATGCTGTATGTCAGAAGGCAATCTATTTTCAAGGTGTGTTTTTATTTCATCAAAAGTTGCAGAATTTCCTCTGAGCCTATCTATAATGTAGCGTTGTCTAAATATGGATTCTTTCCTTGACATATTCACTTTGTTTTTATGTGTTTTGACGGTGCAAAGATAAAGTTCAAATGGACAAAACATGTCTATTTGGGGAGGGGGTTTAGGATAATATCTCACAAATAAGCTATGCTTACTTATAATTGCCTTATTTTCAGTTTATTAATGTCCGTATAAAAAATAAAAAAAAATAATAGCGAGGTAAAATAACACAATTTTTTATAAAAAACTGCTTATTTTAGGGAAATTAGTGGGAGAGGCAAACTCAAAAAATATTCAAAATATTGCGTTTTGTTAGCCCCAAAATATTGAATATTTTTAAAGTTTTATTTGTTTACTTGTGCCTTTTATAAAATGTAAAAATACATAATATTTCAAAAAAATGTTGTGTCGGATTAAAATTATTGACTTCCAAGTGGATAAACAATATTTTTATATTCAACTAAATCGGTGCTAAACGAGCCTACAAATAGCTTCATTTTCACACGAACGGGAATTCTGTTTTTATCTGCCGAAATCCAAATATCCAAAGCATCTTTGCTGGCAAATGTTCCTTCTTCCACCACAGGATTGAATTTCATACATTTAAGTTTGCCAAATTTTGTTTTTATAACTTCAATTCCTTTGTATTTTACCACCAAATCCCAAGGTTCATCGTGAAAATATGTGTGTATAGTAATTTCCTGCCCCTTGTAGAGTTTAGTAACGCGTTGTCGCAACCGGTAAAATGACGATACAATATCAAAAATATTATCAACTTTAATTTTATGATTGCCCGATTTTTTGCTGTATAAAGTTTTTGCCGCGTGGTTATACCAAACCACATTGTAGTTCCTATACTTATTTTCCTTTAAACTCATTCTTGATTTATAAGGTTTGCAAGTTACAGGGTCAAAGTAACTTTCGTAAATATCTTCCACATGAAATATGGTGTGTGCAATTCCCACTGTGCGCCCCACTGCTTTTACATGGAAAACTTTTTTTCCGTTTAAAGTAGTCTTTTCGAGTGTTAAACTCGCAACACCGCCCGTTATCCAACCATAAGACATTTCATATTTTAAAAATTCTTTATCTTTAAAAATTGTGGGTTGACCTTTTAAAAAAAGATTGTAAAAAAGTAAGAGAATTATTGTAAATGATAGTTGTTTCATAATGTTTGTAATTGAAAATTGAGAATTTTGCTTCGCCATTCTTAGTTGAGTATGTTTAAAATAAGCAATGTACACGGCGTTTTATCCGTTTAAATTGACTTACCTTATAAATACCCAATTGTCGTCTGTACTTAGTTGATAATTAAACTCATAATTTGCTTCATTAAAGGTTTTTAATTGTTCAACTTCTGTGATATTTTGTTGTGCTGCAAATCTTGTCATTAAACCTCTTGCTTTTTTAGCATAAAAGCTGATAATTTTATATTTTCCATTTTTATAATCTTTAAAAACAGGAGTTATTATAGGATATTTCAGCGTTTTTTTGTCAATAGACTTAAAATATTCGTTTGAAGCCAAATTTACAAGCACTTTTTCGCCTGCCGAATGCTCTATGGATTGGTTTATTTCGTTTGCAATCTTTTGTCCCCAAAAATCATATAAATTTTTGCCTCTTGGATTAGGCAATTTCGTTCCCATTTCTAATCTATATGCTTTTAGCGCATCAAAAGGTTTCAGCACTCCATATAAACCTGACAAAATACGTACCGTTTTATTTAGATAATTAAGTTGCTCAATATTAAGCGTTTCAGCGTTTAATCCTTGATAAACATCGCCCTTGAAAGCCGAAATCGCAGCGCAGCTGTCCTCTGTGTGATTAGTGTTCCATTCTTGAAAACGTATCATATTCAAATCGCTTAGTTTGGCACTAATTTTCATCAAATTAGCAATAGATTGAGCGTCGTATTTTACAAGCTCTTTAATTAAAACGGCTGCATCGTCAATAAATTTTGGCGATGATAGTTCTATTTGCGGCTCAATTGTGTTAAAATCGAGTGTTTTCGCGGGTGATAATACTATTAACATTGTATATATAAGGTATTAATTTGAATTAAGAGTGAAAAATGAAGAATTAAAAAAGCAAGTTCTCTTCATCGTAGCTAATTATTTTTCAACTTTTATTTGCTTTCTTTCCTATATCTTTGTATTTTTTGCTATTAATGTGTTATCATTTTACCTAAAAAAATATAACAAAGTATCATTTTTAATTCTTCATTCTTAATTTTTAATTTAAAACTCGCCCTCTACTCGTGGCGTGTGTCTTCATCGTCTTTTTTCGCATAAATTGATAATTCGCAACCAAATTCATCGCAGAAGAAATTATCTAATTCGTCGGCTTTTAGCGGTAAATTTTTGATATTTTCCTTTATTTTGTCCTTTTGGCTCGAATAAATATCAGACAAATGCACTCGGTACGATATGAAAATGGTATTTTGATCAATACTTAATTTATAAGGAGCAACTTTGTCTTGCAACAGATATGTCAGCAATTTGTTTAGATTCTTTTTCGGCAATTTATTTATTGCAGATGTTGCAATTAAATAATTTTTGTCGTAAACAAAGATTTTCACAAAAGCACTGCCTTGATAAAATTCCCAAAAATCTCTACCTGCACGCCCCAAAACAGGATTCATGCCTATTTCAGCAATTCCCTCCTCAACAAATTGTGCAAATAACGATTTTTCAAACTCTTCAAATACAGAAATATCAATGTCTTTTCCGCAGTTTTCGCAAAATTTGGTTTCTTTTTCAATGTAAGAATCACACGAATTACATTTTACCCTATAATTGGTGTCGATAAATGTAAAATCTTCCAATTCTTTTATTAAATCGGTGTAGGGAATGCCAAACCCAATATTATCGGCATCGGTAAATTTAGCAATTGTAATTGCCATTAAAACACCGTCGGCATTAAGCATCGGACCACCCGAATTGCCCGGATTAACAGCCGCATCGGTTTGCAAAAGGTAGCGGTTGTCAAGCGGCTGTTTCTTCGACGAAACTATTCCCTCAGTTACCGTGTAGGGCATTCCGTATGGATAGCCGTGTGTGTAAACTTTGTCGGTATTTTCAATTTCTAAATCCTTAGAAATAGTAATTTCATTACTTGTATTTTTGAAATTTTCTATGTATAGAAATGCTATATCTACCTCAGTATTAACCATCACAACATGTGCTATATGTCTGCCTTTTTGATAGTCTTCTACTGCCACAATTTTGCTGCCTGCCACCACATGATAGTTGGTTATTATGTAATCGTAATTCTCTATGGTAAAACCACTTCCCGTACCCGAAGAGGTTATTATTCTATATATTGATTTTTTGCAATTTTTCATTATTCTGTAAATTTTAGGTTTCAAAAACTTGGATTTTGTTTAATGTAAATGGCTTTAAATTAGGTTATTAATCGTTCTTTTTGAATTTTACAAAATTAAATAATTTTGCAAAAAAGTTCCTTATTTTTGTTTTCCTATCTGTTGGTTCTAAATCGTCATCTATTATTTTTTGCATTAAATCCGATAACATTTTTGCAGCATCTTTTACTTTCATGCTTGCACTTTTTTCTAAGGCATCAAGAAAAGCCTCCACATATTTCTCTTCTAAATTATATTTGTAAAGAAGACGCAAAAATGATATTTGCAACAGATAAAATAATGCAATATGCTCTTTTTTATTTACATAGCGTTGCACGGGAGTTTCGAGTCCCCTTAGTTCGTCTTGCAAAATTTTAAGCGAGCAAATTCGTTGGCGCGACATAAATCTATTGGCATAATAAATGTCTTTCATAATCTCTTCGCGATTTTTATCACACAATTTGTTCATGAAATTCACACCTTTATCCAAGCGATAAGTGAAATTAATATCAGAATCGAGCAAATTATAAATGTACTCGCGTATATCGGTGCGTAATATTCCGTTTATGTAAGGCATAATGCCTAATTTAAGTAACGAAATAATTACCATATCCCACTGATAATCTTCTAAACGCTTCTTTTTGAATGCTTTACCATATTGTGCATAATCTTCGCATATTTGGTCTAAATATTCATTTATTTTCTTACTTTCTTCTTCCGAAAGAGGCTTATAGTCGGCTTTTTCTACAAATTCAGCGTTGTATCTGTCTGCAAATTCATTTGAATAATCATCGGCGTAAATAACAATTTCGCGTATTACTCCATATATTTTGTTGGGCTGACAAAGTTCTAATGGTGCGCTAAATTCAAAATACAGAACATCGTCTTTCAAAATAATTTGCGAAAGCATTAAATCGTCAAAATTAACTTCTGCAATTTTACGAAACAATGCCACGCGATTAGTTTTCTCGGTAATTTTTAAAAAAGGTACGCTTATGTCAAATTTTTCATTTGTAATGTTAATATACACATTTACAGAACCTTGTCCTTGAACAAGCGAAATATCTTTGTCTATATCCTCGTTTTTTAGTAAATCCGGATTTATAAAAGTTATTACTTCAAACAGACTTTTTTTATATTCTTTTTTATCAAAAGCTTCGTTGGCGTTTTCAAAATGTTGAAGGTCGCTTATAGGCTCTCTGATAATTTTTAATGTACGTTGAAATCTTGGAGTTGTATTTATCATATTATCTTTTTTAATAGACCGTTAAATTTTTATAAATATCTGATAATAAAGGCTTTATGAAATGCGAGCTAAGTTTAATAACATGCTGTTTATCAAGGTATTATATCGTAATTCGTAAATTAACGAAGTGTCGTGTTTTGATGCCTAATAGATTTTTTAATGCAATATTTAGGGTTTAAAAGTGGCTAAAATTTATTCGCACAAAAACTGCAAAGATATATATTTAATTTGTAACTCACTTAAACTTTTTTTATTTATAGGAAATTTTTATAAAAAAATATTATTCTACACAACATTTTTTTTGCAATCTTATTTGTGTTTGTATTACTTTTGTTGTAAGCTATTTTGGCTTTTGGCTGTTAGCCTTTGGCTTTTAGCTTTTGGCTTTTTGGAAAAACGTAGTTTTTCCAAAAATTCTCAATTCTCAATTCTCAATTCTTAATTCCAAACAGATGAAGTATGTAAATAGTTTCAGGTATAAAGGTTTAAAAAAAATAAACTTTATGGCTGTTATTTTGGTGATAATATTTTTGATGGTTGAATTTTGCTCATTTTCTCAAAAAAACACTTTTCTACTTCACATTTTACCTGTTGATGATAATGCCAAACTTGAATTTAGCCAAATAAAAAAACGTATTAAATGTGTTGATAGTGTAGATGTAGAAAAAAAACTGTTGAAAATAAGACAAAAATTTATCAAAAAAGGTTATTTTTCAACAAATATCGACTCTATTTGTTATGAAAATAATATTGTTAAGGCTTATCTTTATCTTGGCATTAAATATCTGAATATAAATATTTTACCAAATAAAAATGATGTAGATATTTTACGAGAAATAGGAATAAAAAGACGCAAAATAAGTGGTAAACATATTAGTTTTGGACAATTTCTTAAAATTAGAGAAAAAATTATCAATTATTTAGAAAATACGGGTTATCCATTTGCTCAAATTTCAATAGATAGTTTGCATTTTGAACCAAATCAAATAAATGGCAGGTTAAATTTACGAAAAAACACATTTATTAAAATAGATTCGGTAATTTATAAAGGTAAAATGCGAATATCGCGCCGCTATTTAAGTCATTATATTTCTATAAAAAGCGGTGAACCTTACAATCAACACAAAATTGATAATCTGACCAAAAATTTAGAAAAGCTACCTTATATAAATGTGCATAAAGAGCCCGAAATTGAGTTTCGCGACAATAAAGCTGACATTTATTTATATTTAACAACCAAAAAATCGAATTATTTTAATGGCATTTTCGGATTTCAATATGATGAAAATGAAAATTTAAACATAAACGGAGATATAAACCTGTCGTTGTATAACAATTTTAAAATTGGCGAAAAATTAGATGTAAAATGGAATAAATATGGCAAAGAATCGCAAAAAATTTATTTAAACACCTCATTTCCATATATTTTTATATTTCCTATTGGCATTACTTTGGGTTTTAGCCTCGAAAAATATGAGTTAGATTATCTTAATACCGATTTTAATTTTGCATTTACATATATCTTTTCGCATAAAAATAAACTAAAAGGTTATATGCAACACAAAAAACATTTGTTAATAAATAATAATGAGCAACTTACAGATGTTAAGGAAACTAAAAGCCATATATTTGGATTAAAATTTATATACGATGCTACCGATTATTTTTTGAATCCTCATAGTGGTCTTTATATTAATGTTGCATCGGGATTAGGAGTGAGGACAGTCGATGAAGAAGACAACCAAATATCTGATTTTAAGACATATATAGCCTATTATTTGCCTGTTGGCGAAATATCAACCCTTGCATTTGTAAATCAATCGGCGGCTCTTTTTAGTAAATCAGATTTGTATATTAATGAATTATATGAAATTGGCGGAAGCAAAAATTTGCGCGGTTTCGACCAAAATTCAATATCGGCTTCGGCTTACAGCATTTTTAGCGTAGAGCCACGTTTGTTAATTGGCAAAAATTCGTCTGT
>PDWI01007790.1_pt1 | contig 13026 bp, 14 predicted proteins | sample 1430891 | NCBI WGS metagenome assembly PDWI01 (sample SAMN01162508, study PRJNA174530) | Oral metagenome, whole genome shotgun sequencing project. | biome: Marine environment; feature: Marine mammal; material: Swab sample of the gingival sulcus; isolation source: swab sample of gingival sulcus... | reverse complement strand
CGACTACCTTGATGGTTACCTTTCTCCTAACGGCGAACTAGTCATCAGTAATTATACTGGCGACAGAGCGGTTGCTACCTTACTTGATGTAGCAGGTAAAACGATAGTGTCGTACAGCATCACTGCTGACATCACCACTATCAGCACCGAGAACCTGCCATCAGGTGTCTATATGCTCAACATCACCTCTGGCGACAAACAGATAACGACCAACAAAAAGCGGTCATCGTCCCTCAAAGGCGGTGGCTGTTTTTTTTAATGATTAGTGATAAATTTCAATGCAAATAAATTGAGAGGGCAGGGGTATTCCATAATGAGAAGCCCCTGTTTTTATGTTGTGATAGATAGTTTAGCCGTGCTTAAACAACACTATATTATATTGATAAAGCATTGCTCAATTTCAGTTCTGATATTGGTTGATAATATATATATTCTGGTAGAGAAAATTTTTTACGAATAGTCATTTTGTATTGAAGGTGCGATTATATTTCTATACCCGCACCTTCAAAAAAGATTTTGCCTTCTGTCTCAATTCTGACACAGTTTTTGTATGCTATTGCCGATTTGTAGTATTAATCGGCTTTGTGGGCGTTGACGGATTCGAACCGCCGACCCTCTGCTTGTAAGGCAGATGCTCTGAACCAGCTGAGCTAAACGCCCCAATTGTTTGAGAGTGCAAAGGTAATACTTTTTTTTAATATACCAAATAAAAAAAACAACTATTTTGTGTTTTTTGTTGTATAAGGATATAAATCAAAGTTTTAGTGTCGGTTATAAAAATAAAATCTGACACAAAATATATGTTGGTAATAGTACTATTAGTGAAAATTTAGCCATATATTCAAAAAACGAAGGCATAGATATGCCGTTTTCTTCTGCTATTGACTTTACCATAAAGTTTGGACCATTGCCAATATAGGTGATTGCCCCCCAAAAAACAGATGAGGTAGCGATAGCTTGTAGCAAGAGTTCAGATATGTCAGCTACTTTTGTGCCTACAATAGGTAATCCTTGTGCAAGGCTATGGAATGCCAAAGCTGTTGGGGCATTGTCGAGTAACGAACTTAGCATACCCGTGAAGTAGTAGAATTGGGTGCTTGTAGTGATGCCAAGAGACGAAGAGTGCTGGTTGAGATACATAAGTGCAGGAGTCATCGTGGCAAAAATACCAATAAAAACCGCCGACACTTCCGTGATAGGATGCCAAGTAAATTTATTCATCTCTCGTAGGTATTTAGGCGTAGCTATCATAGAGGCAATGATAATGATTAGTAATATGATTTCTCTCAAAAACTTAATATACAGAGGTGCATTATCCTCTGCCATCAATGTAATATGTTGGGGATTGATAAAGGCTACAGAAAGCAATATCAATGCTATGAATATAAAGTTTATTTTACCGGTAAGACGCAAAGGAACTTTGTTTTGCATATCGACAGCAATATCAACCCAATTCTCTTTTTTTATTAAGTAATATCTATCTACAAAATAGTATGTTGTAAGCAACAATGCCCCCACAAAAGCCCACTCTGGCAAAAGATTTAGAAACCAAGAAAATTCTGCACCGCGAAGATATAGTAGAAATAAAGGAGGGTCGCCAAGAGGTGTTAGAAGTCCTCCACAGTTAGCTACTAATGCTATGAAAAACAGAACGGTATGGGTTTTGTATTTGCGTTCTTTGTTTATCATCAGTATGGGGCGAATAAGTAGCATCGCCGCTCCGGTCGTACCCATAATAGAAGCTAAGATATAGCCTATTGCAAGGAATGTGGTGTTGGTTTTTGCCGTTGCCTGAATTCGTCCGCTTAAATGTATCCCTCCTGTGGTAGCAAAGAGTGCTGTAAGCAATGTGATGAATGGGATATAGTCAAAAAATATCTGATGCTCGATGGCAACAAGCATATTGTTATAAGCCAAAAATAGAACTATCGGGGAACTGAGTACTATTGATACGATTAGTTTGTTGAGGTTGTTTTCCCACCAATTGTTGATTACAAGTGGTCCTATCGCAATGAAAAGCAGTTGTATGACAAAAGGTATAAGTACTAAAAAAGGTATTTGCATTATTTCTAAAAACTATTTTTTATAAAAATTGACCCAATCGATGTTTGATATTTTCTCTATTTTGTACCTTGTTCCCTTAGGCAAAAAGGTTATAAAAAGACTCTCTACAAAAATATCCTGTTGGCAATAGGCAATAATTCCATTACTTGTCTCCTCGAATGCATCGAAACCTATCTGACCAAGTTGATATATCACTATGTCTTTATGAAACTCTGCCTCCGGTTTTATATGCATCACAATTCTTAACTGCACATTATCAGAGTTTCCTGTCTTTATTTTTTCGTTTTTTGTATTCAAAGCAAATTTATTTATTAAATTAGGTGTCCATTATGCAAAGTTAATAAATAATTTAGAATGTCCCTTTACATATAATATAGGTTTTGTGGGTCAGATATTGAGCCTACAACTATTCTTTTATGGAACTATCATCTGTATTGCTTGTGGGATAATGACAATGTCAGAGGAGTGTGCATTGTCTATATTTATGCCGTCTGTTTCGGCAAGTAAGCCTTTGTTGGCTCTTATAGATATGTTTGTAGCCTTGAATGATTTTATAACTTTATTTTCAGTGATTTTGCCATTGAATATATTGGGCAATACGGATAAAATATCTTTAATAGAAGGTCGCTCTGCAAACATCATATCAAAGATGCCATCGTTAGGGATTGCTTGTGGGTTCTGTTTGATGCCACCGCCACTGTATGGACCATTTGCGATATTCATTGTAAAAAGTGAAATGATGTGAGTGTTGTTGTCGATGGTTACTGCTGTTTTTGTAGATTTGTAACGAAATACAGCCAATAGCAATGCTACTGTGTATATTATAGAAAATCCTCCAAAAATTTTTTTTAGTCTGTTGGTGATGGCTGTTATTTTTGCATCTAATCCAAAGCCTATTGAGTTTATAAAATAATGTTCATCTTTCTTCTCATTATTGGTGATAGTTATCTTGCCAATGTCAATCAATGATGTTTTACCTTGTATGAAAGTTTCAAAAGCGACCTTATCGTTTTGCCTTATTCCCCAAAATCGTCCCCAGTCATTGCCGGTGCCTCTGGGAATAAGCCCCAGTATAATGTTTTTTGTATCATTGATGCCCGACAAAAATATGCCATTGACAATCTCATTGATGGTGCCGTCCCCCCCAAGCACTAAAAAATTACGATAGCCATATAGTGCGTTTTCTTTTGCTATTTCAATGGCGTGTCCTGCATATTCGGTGATTATAAATGTGTGAGGGATATTCTCATCGTTGAGTCTCTCCAATATATATTTACATTGCTTTGCCAAATGGTTCTTGCCGGCACGAGGATTGGTGATTACAATCCAATGGTTTTTCAAATTATAGTCTGACATTGTAAAAAAAACTTATCCTCTTGTTTTACGCTTCAACTCAAAATCTCTACCAAGATAATTATTACGCACCGTTTCGTTTGCCGCCAAATCTTCGGGCGTTCCCTGAAATAGTATTTGTCCTTCAAAGAGGAGATATGCCCTATCTGTAATAGCAAGAGTCTCATCTACATTATGGTCTGTGATAAGTATGCCTATATTCTTGTCTTTCAAGTGCCATACAATATCTTGTATATCTTGTACTGCTATTGGGTCAACGCCGGCAAAGGGTTCGTCAAGCATAATGAAGTCAGGTTCTATGGCAAGACAACGTGCTATCTCCGTCCTACGCCGCTCGCCACCAGAGAGACGGTCACCTATATTGTCTCTAACCTTTTCAAGGTGAAACTCTGCTATAAGACTTTCTAACTTATCTCTCTTTTTCTCTTTGGAGAAATTAGTCATCTCTAATACCCCTTTGATATTGTCTTCGACCGACAATTTACGAAAGACAGATGGCTCTTGTGCCAAATAGCCAATCCCCGAACGAGCCCTTTTATATACTGGATAGTCTGTTATTTTTAGGTCGTTCAAAAATATATCTCCTGCATTAGGTGTAACGAGTCCTGCGGTCATATAAAATGTCGTTGTTTTACCTGCTCCATTTGGTCCTAATAGCCCAACTATTTCTCCTTGCCGAACCTCTATCGATACATCATTGACAACGGTGCGTTTGCCATAGGTTTTGAACAAATGTTCGGTGCGTAATACTTTGCTTTTTACTGTCATAAATTACATTATTAATGTTTTATATCGCTAAATTCCTTTGGGTTATGCTTATATTTGAACACAAAGGCAAATGCCACTGCCACTGCCAAAGAGTATGCAGCAAAAGATAGCCAGATACCGCTCCAATCTTTTATATTAGTGATAGGGTCTTCAAACCATTTTGAAATGGCAAGTCCAGCGACTAAATTGCCAATCACTGCTCCAATGCCATTGGTCATCAGCATAAAAACGCCCTGTGCGGATGAGCGATTTTTTTTTGATGAGTGTTTCTCTACAAACAATGCCCCTGATATGTTGAAGAAATCGAATGCGATGCCATATACTATACACGAAAGTAATATTAATACAAACCCTAATGAAGTGTTTGTAGCAACGCCAAGCAACCCAAAGCGAAGTACCCAAGCACTCATACTAAACAACATAACTTTTTTGATGCCAAATTTTTTCATAAAAAAAGGAATAGCGAGGATGAATAGCGTCTCTGAAATCTGCGACACAGAAATGATTATAGTAGAAAAATTATTAATCAATCCTCCCATGGCAAAAACATTGGCGTCCTGCAAAAAGCTGTCGCCGTAGGCATTCGTGAGTTGCAAAGTAGCACCTAAAAGCATACTAAATATAAAAAAAAGTGCCATTTGCTTGTCTTTAAACAACGCAAAAGCATCTATGCCCAATCGTTCCACCAGACGCTTTTGACTATTGGACGATGCCAACCTTTGGGGGGGTATCAGAGGTAAAAAAAGAAACGATACGGCAGATAAAATAAAAGCAAAAATAGCCGAAATGATAAATGAAACCTTGATGCTCATACCCAAGCCCCACTCTTTGGTGAAAATATTCGCAATCCACATAGCGGTTATAAAACCTATTGTTCCCCAGACTCTTATGGGTGGAAAGTGGGTAGTAGGGTCTTTGCCATCAGCCTCTAAAACAGCAAATCCAATAGAGTTGTTTAGCCCAATAGTTGGCATATAGAAACACATTGCTACGAGTAATACCCAAAAAAAAATTATCGGCGAGTTGATGTTAGGCAGAAAGCACATTGTAAGACCAAAGCAAAGGTGCAGTAGGGCATAGACATATTTTGCGTTCCATTTGTCGGCTACGATGCCAAAAAGCATTGGCATTATCAACGATGCAAATCCCATAGTGGAGAAGACCAGTCCAAATTCTGCCCCTCCCCAGCCTTTTTCTACAAAACCATAATGTCCGAGAGTCATCATCCATGCCCCCCACACAAAAAGTTGTAAAAAGTTTATTGTTATCAATTGGTTTTTCATACGACAGTGAACCGCTTATACTCAAGATGTCTGTTGGTGCAAATATAATAATTTATTTGTTTTTTCGCTTTTTTATCTCATCTCTCAAAGTGGCAGCCTCTTCGTAGTTTTCCAGTTCTACTGCCAACTTTAATTCGTCTTGCAACTCGCTGATAGACATACTTTTGATAGGTAGTTTGTTGTTTAGTCCCACAGAGTTGTCGCTAAGAGAATATTTGTGTAGGTGTTCGAGGATATGCTTCTCTACGAAGATAGGGGTATCTATCTCTATTGCCAAAGCCAGTGCATCTGATATTCTGACAGTTACCTCTTTTTTGTTCACATCTTGAATAAGCACTATTTTTGCAAAAATCATATCATCTATTCCAAAAATGATAACTTCCTGTAAATCAATGTGATATAGTTGAAAAACCTCTTTGATGACACTATATGGCACAGGGCGTTTGAATATGTTGCTTTTAAGCACATTGGCGATGTGGTCTGATTGCAGCATACCCAAAGTAATCTTAAAGGGAATACTATTATTATTTCCAACCTCCAAAAACTCTAAAACTCTGAAATTATTACGACCATTTGAGCCTTCTACACTTTTTATGTATATCTGTACTAACTCCTTATTCTTCATTTTTAAATCAATATCTTATAAACAAAAAAAACAAAACTAATCTTCTTTAAAAGATAGTTTCTTAAAAAAATATAAATCAAAAAAACTGCGGTTACAAATCAATAGTAATATTGCAACCGCATTGTTCTACATTAATATTAACCCTTTGCGACCATTTCTAATGCGATGTCGTAGATAGTGGTGTCATCGAGAGTTACCAATCCTCCGTCTGGTCCAGCCTCTATATGTACGCCTATCGAGTCGCCTTCTTTGAAATTGTGTCCGCCAAAATAGTTACGAACTGTTTCCACTTCGAGTGAAAGACGGTCTGCAATTTTTTGCATTGCTCCGTCAGGCAAACTATCTTTTAGTTTGCGCAAATCATTGAATGTTACTACCTTTGTCATACCGTTTAAAGTTTTTAATTCCGACTGCTAATTTATAACATTTTATTGATTCTACCAAACAAAATATTGTTTTTATGCTTTATTAACTATTTTGTAGGGGTTGCACCCAACAAAAAGCCCTATAACTGTTGGCATACAAAAATTGAGTAACCAAAAAATGATACTGCCAAAAACTATCGGTGTGTTGGTTTCTGTATAAGAACCAAAAACAATTATAGCGACAGAACTCCTAACCGCTACCTCAAATAAGTTCATCAATGGTATGTATGTCATAAATAGGTAGAAAACCGTAATATCTATCATAGCGTTTGACCAAGATATATTGAGACCACAAAAAGAGAGTATTAGCAAAAATTGTACAGAAAAAACACTGAATTTCAGTATCGAAACTACGATAAGGGCTATTATTTGCCTACGACTAATCAATAGTAATATATCTGTATATTTTGCCAAAGAGTGTAAGCCAATTTTTGTAAAAAAAGCAATAATCCCCCTAAACCTAACCAGAAAAGCAACTATCAATATTACAAACAGCATTGGCATACCAAACAATATCCATTGTGAAATATAAAAATAGTGGCAATCAAGCCAAAAAATAAGTCCAATGACACCACAAATAGAAATGACCGCAGTCTGTATCGCACTACTAAAAAAACCTAACAACACCGACCTTGCACGACAATCATTAGATAGGTGTAGCGACCGAGTTGGATATTCGCCCAGCGAATTGGGGGTGATAAATGCCCCTGTATATCCCCAAAGCACTGACTTGAAGGAGAGGGAGAATGATATTTTCGCCAAACGATACAATGCTATTTGCCATTTGTAAGCCTCGCACAATACATTGAGTGCCAATAGCAATACTGCCGCCGCCAATAGAGACAGGCGTTGTGATGACATATTCGTAAATAGATTGGCAATAGTATTCCAGTCGTCAATAGTTGCAATTTTATATATCAACATAACAATACAGATAATCGTTATAGAATATCTTAATATATTGTATAGCGATATTTTAAAGGCTGTTTTTTTATTGAGGTTCATCAATTAGACTAATTTTGCTCTGTATTTGATAAGGGGTAGAACTATTTTTTGTATAAAAATAGAATAAAAATAACGACTACCAATAATAAAAAAGCAGTCGTTATTTATTTCATACTGGCTGTTTTGTTACGACAATGGTTTTAGTCCAAGTATTTGACGAGCCTCTGCCGGAGTTGCCACTTCGCGCCCCAACTCTTTTGCCAAACGAACCACTTTTGATACCAATTCGCCATTTGACTTTGCTAATACACCTTTGGAAATATAAAGATTGTCTTCAAAACCAACACGGACATGACCGCCCATAGCAATAGTAATAGCAGCCAGAGGAAATTCTGAACGCCCTATCCCTGTTGCCGTCCATGTAGAACCAGTAGGGATTTTGTTTACTAACCATACTAAATTGTCGGCAGTGGCGGGGGTACAGCCCGGAACCCCCAAAACAAAGTTAAACTGCATAGGATGTCCCGGCACTTGTCCTTTATTAGCCATTCTAACAATAGTATCTAGATGTCCCATCTCAAAACATTCGTATTCGGGTTTAATGTTGTTTTCAAGCATTCTTTTGCCGAAATCACGCATCATCGGCATAGTGTTCTCAAACACTTCGTCTCCAAAATTACATGTGCCACAGTCGAGCGTTGCCATCTCTGGGAATAGTTCGGTGGGCTGTAGCCGTTCTTCGGCACTCATACCCACTGCACCGCCTGTCGATGGAATGAGTATTACATCGGGTATCGCTTTTTTGACAGCCTCTATGCACTCTTTGAAACGAGCTTTGCTCTGTGTTGGTGTGCCATCATCTTCACGTACATGTATGTGTACAATAGCCGCTCCAGCATCGTAAGCCGATTTTGCTTCACGTACTATCTCCTCCACAGTATATGGGACAGCAGGATTTTGCTCCTTGGTAACTTCCGCTCCACAAATAGCAGCGGTGATAATTAATTTTTCCATATAAAAGTAATTTGTCTGTTGTTGTGAAAAAAATCAATTATTTATTGCGCTGACAATCTTTGGGGACAACGCAAGTACCAGTAGCACGGCACACTACAATAGGCTCAGCTAAAACATCAGCCGCCGAGTCGGAAATGTCTGTGCGAGGTGCGATAACCTTACGAGCCTCAAACTTCATTTTGCGACTGCTGTTGCCTATGTTTGTAATCTCACCGACAGCCTCGATGTAATCTCCTGCAAATACCGGAGCAAGGAACTCTACGCTATCATAAGCACAGAATAGCCCTTCGTCGCCATCGTTGATGATTAATAATTCAGTTGCTACATCGCCAAAAAGTTGTAACATTTTAGCACCGTCCACCAAGTTGCCTCCGTAGTGAGCATCGGCAGACGACATTCTTAGTCTGATAAGAGATTTTGTCATAGTCGTATTTTATATTTTTATTTAATAATTATTTCTGTTTGACAAGAAAGTCCACTAATATACTTTGTGTGTGAACATCTTCTGGCTTGATTGAACCTATCGGCAATATCTCTTCCACTTCGGCAATCACCAAGTTTGCTGCCATAGCCATCATAGGATTGAAGTTTCTATGAGTGCCTTCGTAATATAGGTTTCCTGCCTCATCGGCACGGACTGCTCCTAATAGTGCAATGTCTGCTTTTATGGGTTTTTCTAAAAGAAAAGTATTGCCATCTACTACGACTTTTTGTTTGCCCTCTTCTATAAGAGTTCCAAGACCAGTAGGGGTCAATACTCCACCAAGCCCCATACCGCCACAACGGATACGCTCCACCAATGTGCCTTGTGGCGAAAACTCTACCTCAATCTCTCCGTTCTGATACTGTGCCTGAGATATTGGATTTGCTCCAAGATACGATGTTATTACTTTTTTGACCTGTTTTGTCTCAAATAGTAGCCCGTGTCCTCTGTCAGGGAAGGTAGTGTCATTGCATACAATAGTTAGGTCTTTTACGCCACTTCTGGCTAACTCTTCCCAAACATTCAAAGACGACCCTGTGGAGAGAAAGCCTCCCGCAAGGATAGTCATACCATCTTTTATCTTTGCTACCGCTTCGGCTGGGGTAATTATCTGTTTCATATATAATATGTTGTTTAAATATGTTATTGTAAATAAATTATCTGCAAATTTACATCTATTTTTTTGCATATCAAAAAAAACTATTTTTATAAGATACTAAAATATTTTGTTGTCGTTTTTTGTTCGTAATGAAACTTCATCATTTTTGTGGTGTAACTATTGTATTGTTTTTGTACGAAAAGGTTATTTTGTGCTTTTAAATTTGACCACTGAATTTAAATTTATTATCTTTGCAGAAAATATCTGTGTGAAACAATAATAATTAACTTCAAAAAATAGACTATTTATGAACATTAAAGATTTAGAACCAAGGGCTATTTGGCAAAATTTCGAAAAAATTTGCTCGGTACCACACCCTTCGCATCATTTGGAACAAATTACAAAACTTATCGTTGAATTCGGAAATTCGCTTGGTTTAGAGACCAAGACAGACGAAGTTGGGAATGTGCTTATACGTAAACCTGCCACAAAGGGTATGGAAGACCGCAAAGTCGTTGTATTGCAGGCACACCTCGATATGGTGCCACAAAAAAACAGCGACACTCAACACAATTTTCAGACAGACCCTATACAGACAATCGTAGATGGTGAGTGGCTTCGTGCTAACCAAACAACTCTTGGGGCAGACAATGGTATCGGCTGTGCGGCAATGATGGCGGTACTCGAAAGTAAAGATATAGAACACGGAGAGATAGCTGCACTTTTTACCAGTGACGAAGAGACAGGTATGTTTGGTGCTTTTGGGCTACAGCCTAATTGGGCAAAAGGCGATATTCTTCTTAACCTCGACTCTGAAGATGAAGGTGAACTCTTCATCGGCTGTGCAGGTGGCGTAGACGCTAATATAAAATGGGAGTTTAAACCAGTGCCAACGGACGAAAATGATGTTGCTATTAAAGTAAATATTTCAGGTCTTAAAGGTGGACACTCTGGTTTAGATATTGTTATTGGACGAGGAAATGCAAATAAACTAATGTTCCGTTTTTTGAAAGAAGCCGTTTCTCGTTTTGAGGCAAGAGTAGCAAAAGTTAATGGTGGTAATATGAGAAACGCTATACCAAGAGAAGCATCTGCTATCATCACAGTGCCAGAAGAGGCAAAAACAGACATCGTAAAACTAGCCAAAGAGTATGAAGAACTATTCAATGACGAGTATCAACATTTAGAGAATCCTATAAAAGTAACAACGGCTGATTGTGAATTGCCAGATACACTTATCCCAGAGGAGATACAAGACGACTTCATCAATGCCGTAACAGGTTGTCCTAATGGAGTGTTTAGAATGATACCAACCATACCTGATGTAGTAGAGACCTCTATGAATTTGTCTATAATAAAAGCAAGTTCGGAGGAGATAGTGGTCAAATGCCTTATTCGTTCGTCTGTCGATAGTAAAAAAGAGGAGTTGGCATCAATGTTGGAGAGCGTATTCACTATGGCAGGAGCCAAAGTGGAGTTCTCTGGTTCATATTCGGGCTGGAATCCAAACACCAATTCACCTATATTACAGACGATGAAAGAGGTTTATACCAAAGAGTTTGGCAGAGAACCAGCAGTGAAGGTTATTCATGCAGGTTTGGAATGTGGCATACTTGGTGCAGTAGAGCCTAATTGGGATATGATTTCTTTTGGTCCTACTATTCGCCACCCACATTCGCCAGATGAAAAAGTAAACATCGCAACAGTAGGAATGTTTTGGAAGTATTTAGTAAGAGTCCTTGCCGAAATACCAAAGAAATAATTGACCAATGATGAATAATAATTCATAAATTATAATTTTTTATTAAGCAGTCATCGTTCTACAAGAGGTGGCTGTTTTTTTGCACAAAAAAATATATATAAATGACAAACGATATTGAAGGAAATATACAGGCGGTATTGACAAGAATAGGTAATGCTTGTCGTAAGTACGACAGGAAACCAGAAGATGTAAAATTGCTTATGGCGGTAAAAACAGTAACGCCAGAAATTATCAAAAAGGCTATTGCTACCGGACAGCAACTGATAGCAGAAAATAAAGTACAAGAGGTAAAAAATAAGTACGAGGCTCTTAGGGAAACACCACACATAAGCCACTTTATCGGACATTTGCAGACCAACAAGGTGAAAGATTTGCTAAAATGTGATATATCGTGTATTCAATCTATCGACCGATTGAGTCTTGCCGAGAAAATAGACCAAAGATTATCGATAGAAGGCAAAAATATAGATGTTTTCATACAGGTCAATACTTCTGGTGAAGATAGTAAATTTGGAGTTGCTCCAGAAGAAGCCATCGACTTAGTAAGACAAGTCGCTCTACTGCCAACAATAAATATTAAGGGGCTTATGACCATAGGAATATTAAGTGAAGACGAAGATAGAGTACGCCAATGTTTTAGAATACTAAAAAGATTACAAAAAGAGATTCGTTCGTTGCAGATACCAACAGTAGAGATGAACGAACTATCGATGGGAATGAGTGGCGATTTAGAAATTGCCATAGAAGAGGGGGCTACTATTGTTAGAGTTGGTAGCGATATTTTTGGCAAAAGAAATTATATGTTGTCTGCTATTCCCAAAAATTGAACAAAATAACCATTATGACTATAAGTAACATTTTTTTTTATTATCTTTGCAACAAAATAAAAAATATGATGCTTGGAACATACGAAATAAACAATATTTACAACATAGATTGTGTAAAAGGGATGAAACAACTTCCTGACGAATGTATTGATTTAGTTGTAACATCTCCGCCTTATGATAATTTACGAGATTATAATGGTTATAAATTTGATTTTGAAAATATTGCAAAAGAATTATTTCGTGTTATGAAAAAAGGAGGTGTTGTTGTTTGGGTTGTTGGAGATAAAATAAAAAATGGAGACCGTTCTTTAACGAGTTTTAAACAAGCAATTTATTTTCAAGAAATAGGATTTAAGGTACACGATTCAATGATTTATCAAAAAAAGAATACTCCTTTTATGCGTTCTAATGCCTATACTAATTGTTATGAATTTATGTTTGTTTTTTCCAAAGAAAAGGTAAAAACTTTTAATCCTCTAAAAACGAATACAGCACGAAATGGTTTTGAAAAATTAGTTGCTAACAAAAAAGCTGATGGAGTAAATAAAAAAGTTTTAGGAGAATTAAAAAAAGAAAAAACACGTACAAATATTTGGAGTTATGCAGTAGGATTAGGAGGCTCTACAAGAGATAAAATTGCATTTCAGCATACTGCTATTTTCCCAGAAAAGTTAGCTCTTGAACATATTTTGTCGTGGTCTAATGAAGGAGATATTGTCTTTGACCCAATGTGTGGCTCTGGCACAACTTGTAAAATGGCAAAAATAAGTAATCGAAATTTTATTGGAATGGATATTTCAAAAGAATATACTGAACTATCTATCAAGCGTTTAGAAATGACACCACCTCAATTATTTTGATTTTTTATTATGTTTTCT
>PDWI01007612.1_pt1 | contig 13027 bp, 11 predicted proteins | sample 1430891 | NCBI WGS metagenome assembly PDWI01 (sample SAMN01162508, study PRJNA174530) | Oral metagenome, whole genome shotgun sequencing project. | biome: Marine environment; feature: Marine mammal; material: Swab sample of the gingival sulcus; isolation source: swab sample of gingival sulcus... | reverse complement strand
TACTCCTGCGGCGCTGGCCGGCCCGCTGATGGTTGGTCTTGGCTTTCCTCCTCTGGCAGCGGCAATGGTGGCGCTGATCTATAACTCTGTGCCTGTTCCCTACGGTGCGGTTGGTACACCTATTTTAGGTGGGGCGATGAAAACTCTCGGCAACAGTCTTGGCGATGCCAATATTGATCCGGAAATGTTCAAGATGGCGCTGACTCAATGGGTTGCCATCCCTAACGCTATTGTAGGTGTCTTTGTACCGCTGCTCGGTATTGCTATTATGTGTCGTTTCTTTGGTAAGGAGCGCTCTTTCAAGCCGGCTTTTGCCGTTATGCCTTTTGCGATTTTTGCAGGAGTTGTTTTTGTTGTCCCCTATGTCCTGATTGCATCAACCCTGGGTCCGGAGCTGCCTTCTCTGCTTGGTGCTTTTATTGGCCTGGGGATCATTATTTTTGCGGCTAAAAAAGGCTTTCTTATACCGAAAGAAACCTGGGATTTTCCTGCCAAGGAAGAGTGGGAGGCAAACTGGAAGTCGGCAGAGGATACCGGTGATGTCGGCGAGGCAAAGATGGGACTTGTCCGTGCATGGATGCCTTATGTGCTGATCGCCCTTATTCTGGTTGTGACGAGGATTCCTTCTTTGGGGCTGAAAGGGGTTCTTGCTTCACAAACTCTTAATCTGAATAGTGTTCTTGGCATTGAAGGGTTGAATTATGCGTTAAAGTGGGCTTATCTCCCCGGTACCATTCCATTTATTCTGGTTGCTGTTATAACCAACTTTATCCATGGAATGAGTCCTGCCAAGGTTGCCGAGTCATGGAAAATTACCTTTAAACAGATAACTGGTGCCGCCATTGCCCTGTTTGCCGGTGTTGCCATGGTACAGCTGATGCTGCAGTCCGTTAACAACCCGGCAGGACTTGACTCAATGCTGACCACCATGGCAAAGTCTGTCGCCAATCTTTCCGGTCAGGCCTATCCGGTTATTGCCACATTGGTTGGTGTTCTCGGTTCCTTTATGTCCGGTTCGGCAACTGTTTCCAACCTGCTGTTTGCATCGCTGCAGTTCCAGACAGCAAATATCCTCAGCATGCCGGAGGTTATTATCGTTGCGATTCAGACCACCGGTGCGGCTCTTGGTAATATGATCTGCGTCAATAACGTTGTTGCCGTCTGCGCAACTGTGGGTTGTATCGGCGCGGAAGGGTTGATTATTCGCAGAAATGCCATCCCCGCCTTTATCTACTATCTGGCGATTACCGCAGTTGCCCTTGTCTTTATGTATGTACTGGGTATTGATCCAATTCCTCTGGATACGATCAGCTGGTAATCTTCTGTCACTTCTCTTGTGGCTGCCTGCTTTTACAGGCAGCCACTCTTTTTCCTCTGAAAGTCATTGCTTTTCTCTGCCTGCCTGTCTAAACTGCTTTTTATAATCGGGGTAAATGTACTCCAGAGCCGGAACGTAGCGCTCTGATAGGGATCTGGGTCGTTGAATATGCCTGGAGGAGGGGATATGACCGGGCCAGGAACAGCCTGTTATAATGTTGATCTCTCCCATGCGGTGGAGATTGCTCCCAGAGTTTGGTGGGTGGGGGTGATTGAGGATGGGATGTTGCAGTGCCATGCCTACCTGATTGAGCAGGAAGAAAATTCTGTTCTGATTGATGCCGGCTCAAAGCTCACTTTTCCTAAAATATTAGGAAAAATCAATGAAGTAGTCCCTTTTAACAGTATCAGATATTTTATCTTTCATCATGAGGCCTCTTATGTTGCCGGCGCCTTACCCCTCATCGACCAGCTGGTTTTTCGCCGCGATGTCTGCGTGGTGACCCATGGCCTGGCAAAAGATTCTCTGCGTCATTATGATTGCCAGCTGCCCTGGTTTTTTATTGAAGAAAATGGCTGGCAACTTACCCTGCACGACAGAATCCTTGAGTTTTGTTTTACTCCTTATGCCCCTTCTGCGGGCTCTTTTATCACATACGATCCTGTTACCAGAGTGATGTTTACCTCTGATATCTTTGCCTGTTTTACCGATTCTTCCCTGCCTTTTTTCGCGCGGGAGCTCTCTTTTATTGAAGAGATGAAGACCTTCCATCAAAGTCATATCGCAACCAGCGAAATTCTTGTCTCTTCGCTTGATCTGGTTGCAAGCCACGATATTGATATTGTCGCGCCGCAACGGGGTTCTCTTTTTGGCAAGGAGCTTCTCCCTTTGGTTATAAAAGAGTTGAAGACAATTGATTGTGGCATTGCCGGCTATAAAAAGGAGGCAGAAAAGAGTAAGAAGTGATCGCGATAACGTTATGAAAAAGGGTTGAACCGCAACTTCTAGCCACTTTTTTCTGTTGCAGATCGTTGTTCCTGCGGATCCCGCCAGATCCAGTCAAGGGTATAGGGCGACTTTTCTCCACAGAAGAAGGCGCCACTGATCAGGCGGCGTCTTTTATCAACGGAGTTGAGCCGCTGGATGATCTCCGGAGCAATGGAGATCTCGGTTGCGGCAAGGTTCTCTTTAATGCGGCTCTTTTGTGTCGATTTTGGAATTATACAGGTTTCCCGTGCCAGCCCCCAGGCAAGAAGAAGCTGGGCCCGGCTGATACCTGCTTCTGCCGCGAGTTCGGTAACAATCGGCAGCTCAAGGATCTCCGCTTCTTCTCCTTCCGTCCGGGTTTTCTGCGGGCGATCACCGGAACCGAGAGGTGCGTAGGCGGTGAGAACAATGCCCTCTTTTTTGCAGTACTCCAGCAGCTGACGCTGCGGCAGACAGGGGTGACACTCCACCTGGTTTACTGCCGGAGGGATTGTCGCGTTGTCTGCCAGCATCTGCAGCCGGCTTTTTTTGAAGTTGGAGACACCGATGGCGCGTACCAGCCCTTTTTTTACCAGTTTCTCCATTGCCTGCCAGGTGGCAAGGAGGCGGCTGTCATCCGGCGGGAGATATTGCTCCGGTTTTTTCGGGAAAACAATGTCCTGACGAAAGCTTACCGGCCAGTGGATCAGAAACAGATCAAGGTAGTCAAGACCCAGCTCTCTTATACTTCTCTCCGCCGCTGGCTGGACATGTTGTGGCAGATGAGCGTTATTCCATAGTTTTGAGGTGATCCACAGCTCATCGCGCCGAACAATTTTCTGGGTCAACGCTTTATGCAGTGCCTCGCCGACCTCCCGTTCGTTGTTATAGATTGCCGCGCAGTCAATATGACGGTAACCAACGGTAATGGCAGTAAACACAGAGCAGGCGGCTTCGTCTTTTGCCATCTTCCAGGTACCAAGACCAATGGCAGGGATGGTGAGGCCGTTATTAAGCGGCAGTTGCGGCAGGGTCATTGTCTCTCCTCTCTGCTCCATCTGTTATACGGGTAACGGATAAGGCTGGTGTTATAGAAGCGAACCTCGCCAGTGACTTCCCTGCCTACCCATGCCGGCAGAGTTATCACCTGATCCGGGTGGTCAAGTTCCACTTCAGCGATAATAAGCCCGCTGTTTTCTCCTTTAAATTCATCAACTTCCCAGGTAAGACCGTCTATGGCAAGAGAGTAGCGGGTTTTCTCTATAACCGGGGGAATAGAGAGTTCTGCCAGTAAGGTTGAGGCGTCGCTGACAGGGATTTCATATTCAAATTCGCTGCGGACAGTATCTGTCGCAGGTCCCTTGATGGTTAAGACCCCTCTCTCTTCTTCTATGCGTACCCGCACGACACGTTTGCTGTCGCTGGAAAGATACCCCTGTCTGTAGCGTTTCCCTTTATGGCAGCAGCGGCGCCAGGAGTCGTCTTTAACAAGAAATTTTCTCTCTATTTCATGGCCCATAACGATTCTGCTGTTAAAAGAGGTTTTGCGCCTGGCGCTTTCTGGCGACTTCAATGGCAGAAAAGTTCAGGCTGGCATGAACCGTTAACAGTGGAAAAAGGAGCGCCATGGCAAAAATATTCACCAGCGGGATCATCGAGATCAGCGCCGGCCCCAGACCAAGACGGAAGGCGGGACTGCTGTACTGGCGCAGCCATAAGAGCTTCTGACCAAGATGCCATCTGCGTCTTGATGTGGGGTAGTCGAGAAACAGCAGGGCGGAGTAATAGCAGTAGAGCAGAAATGCCGCCGCCTGGCCAATGGCGGGCACAAAATTGAGCAGCAGGGCGACAATCGTTATAACGACACCAAACAGCGCGATCTTCAGCCCTTCGAAAATATCGCGGATAATACCGGCCAGGGTGAACGCGGCATCCGCGTCAAAAAACTCCCCGGCATGCAGTTTCTCGGCAGCGGCACTAAGGAAGGCGTAACCGGGTGTTGTCAGGGTGTAGGCCAGCAGAAAAGAGAGGTAGAAAGAGACTATCCTGCTCACTATATGATAGAGCCAGCTCCCCGCCACCCACGTCGCATGCCTGATCCAGCCCCAGATACCTTCGGTGGAAGGCTCGGCAGCAAAAAGACTTGCCTGCAGCCGGTCGGCATAGTCGGTCAGCAGCCAGTTCCCCAGCCAGGTAAGGCCGATGGTGGAGCAGACAAGAAGAAAACTCCAGAGAAAAAGTTGCCTGCGGGTAAAGATCAGTTTTATTGTCGTGGCGAGTGGAATCCACTCCGCATAATTGCGCTGCTGCCGGTTTTTCTGTGTTCTCATAAATAGTATGGTATGTTGCGGTTTCTTTAGCGGAGGAAAAACTTATCTTAAAACAGAGACAGTATAGCCATCAATTGCAGGATTTGGTAGTCTTTGTTCCGGTACAATATCGATGTGGCACACATTTCTACAAGAATTCCGATGGTAAAAGAAAAAAAGGAACAGCGGGTCCATATTTGCCAGCAGTGCGGCTATCAGAGCCGCAAATGGCTGGGACGGTGTCTTGAATGCGGTGCCTGGGGCACTCTGGAGGAGGTTCGTCTTGCGGCGGGAATTCCGACTCTGAAAGGGGAGGCGTCCAGGCCGGTGCTGCTGGAGGATGCTCCTGACGGTGATGAGGAGCGCCTTGCAAGCTCTGTAAAAGAGCTTGACAGGGTACTTGGCGGTGGTCTTGTTGCCGGTTCCGTGGTGCTGATCGGCGGTGAGCCGGGCATTGGCAAGTCAACCCTGCTGCTCCATCTGTTAAGGGGTATCGCACGGGAAGATCGGCAGGTACTTTATGTCTCCGGAGAGGAGTCGGCCCGGCAGGTGAAGATGCGTGCCCGTCGGCTTGATGCCCTGGCGGCCGGGCTGTATCTGGCAACGGAGACCAGGGTTGAGCATACTATCGCCATGGCAAGAGAGATGCGGCCCGCTCTGCTGGCGGTGGATTCGGTACAGACCCTGACATGCAGCGAGATTGCCTCATCGCCAGGCTCGGTAACCCAGATCCGGGAATCCACCTGCAAGTTGATCGATTTTGCCAAACAGGAGAATATCCCTGTGGTGCTGATTGGTCATGTAACCAAGGACGGCAATATCGCCGGCCCCAAGGTGCTTGAGCATATGGTGGATACGGTCCTCTATTTTGAAGGAGACCGCAGCCACGCCTTTCGCATCCTGCGGACGGTGAAAAACCGTTTTGGTGCCGCCAATGAGATCGGTGTCTTCGAGATGAAAGAGGAGGGACTGATGGAGGTGGCCAACCCGTCAGAGATCTTTCTTGCCGAGCGCCCCCTTGATGAACCTGGTTCTGTTGTGCTGCCCAGTGTCGAGGGGAGCCGGCCGATTCTGGTTGAGGTGCAGGCCCTCGTCAGCCCGACGAACCTGGGGACGGCCCGCAGAACCTCCATCGGCGCGGATCATCAGCGTCTCTCCCTGCTCTGCGCCATCCTTGAGAAAAAGGCGGGGATTGATATGTATGGCCATGATGTGTTCCTCAATATTGCCGGGGGGATGAGGATTGATGAGACTGCCCTTGACCTTGGCGTTGTTTGCGCGCTGATGTCCAGTCTGCTTAATAAACCGGTACCTTCGGATATGGCGATTTGCGGCGAGGTTGGGCTGGCCGGCGAGGTGCGTGCCGTGGGGCATATCAATGTCCGTATCAGGGAGGTGGAGCGGCTTGGTTTCTCCCGTATCCTGCTGCCCCGGGGAAACAGGGAGCGGGTGACGGAAAATATGGCGATCTCCCTGCTTGGTATCAGTAATATAAGTGAGATAATGGATGTTGTGTTTACATAATTTTTTTGCTAGAGTGGTTTGGTTTTGTTGAATTTTTTTTCGATATCTGCTATCGGGGTGGCTGAAAATAGAGTGGAGGGAGCCTATGTCTGACGCGCATCATCATGACGATGAATCTGTAAATATTACGGTGGCAGTTATCCTGCTTGGTGTTGTTTTCGCTCTCGTACTGATCGGGTTATGGGGTTAAGCGGGAGCCTGTTGTGAATAATTATCTGCATCTGGTTTCTTGCTATGGGTGAGCTTGGCGTCGAGCGGCAGGTCGTCATCATGATGACGGATATGGTGCACTATGCCAATATATCGGGAGAGATGCGCCCCGCGGAGATATTCGCCTTTCTTTCCAGATACCATAACAATATCTGTGAGATCCTCAGTGACGAGTGTTTTCAGCCGATAGAGATAGAGCCCACCGGCGGTGACGGTTCCATTATGCTTTTTGAGCGGGTCGAAGGAGAGGATCTCTCTGCTATCTGCACCAGGGCGCTGCTTGCGGCGATGCGTCTTGCCCGTGCTATTGGTGAGGGTGATCTTGTTCCCACCCGTATGGGACTGATGCTCGGTACTATCATTGAATCGGAGTTGTCCGGCCAAATTGTCAAGTGTGGCAGCTGTTTTGCGGTAGCCAACCGGCTGGAGGAACTGTCCGGATATTTTGGCGTCAACTTTTTGATGGACAGGGAGATTGCCCGTTATCAAAAAGGTTTCGACGATCTGGTGGTCAATGTCGCCAAGGTGAGTCTGGCCAGTGTTCCCCATCCTCTTAACCTTTTTACCGTTTATACACCAGGTAATCTGCTTATCCCGGAAGGGGTGGATATGGAGAGGCTGAAATATTTTATCCGCAAAAAAAATGCGGCAATGGAGTTTTTCAGCGGTAATCTTCTTGAGGGTATTCTGCCAGATTTTCCCCGGGTGCGTGAAGAGCTGATTGAAGCACAGCTTATATTTGAAGAGCTTACCGGTGGTGAGGATATGAGTATATCCCGTATCCTCGAATATATAAGAGAGATGCCCAGGCCGGCGATGAATTTTAAGAAGCGTGGCATGGAGCTGATGGAGAAGAAGCGGGACTCCCTTGGCGAACGTCTTTTTCACCTGTCAAAAGAGCTGCTGCGGGCGATGGATCCTGAGTGCTATCAGGTACTGGTGGAAGATACCGAGTGGGAGCGTTTTTTCAAGCTGGAGTGGTTCAGCAAGGGAGATATTATTATCCAGGTGGATTCTGAGCCGGACGGAGTTTACTATCTTGACTATGGACGGACGTTAATCCTTGATGAGGGCGGCAAACAGCTCGCTGTGATGGAGTCCGGCAGTATCTTTGGCGAGATGGCGTATTTTGGTAAGGAGAAGCGCCGGACAGCAACGGTTATTGCTGATACAGAAGTGGTTGTAAGGAAGATAACGACCGAGGATTTCGAGAAGTTACCCGCCATTGTGCGGATTTTCAAACAGATCGCAGAGACGAGGATGTCGATGTTTGAAAAGCGGGATTAAGTGGAGCGGCTCTTTTACTTTCCGCGTAAAAAAAGGGTCTGGAAATAACAACGCCCAAAGAGTCTGTCTCTTTGGGCGTTGTTATTGGTTTTTGCGGTGCTGTTATTTATCCACCGAAATCACGATAAAGGAGGAGTACTCTCCATCCCGCACCCGTAACAGCAGCTTGTCGGCGTTATTGATGGTCCGCATCAGTTTGTCAAGCTCCTTGAGGCTGCCAGTCTTTTTCCGGTTAATACTCTCAATAAGCTGTCCCGGTTTCAAACCTGCCTTTTCCGCGGGGCTTGCCGGGGCAATATCGATAATCAACAGGCCGCTGCCGGGGCTGTAGCTGCCCTTGTTGTTTTCGGTGAGCTGTTGCAGGGTAAGCCCGAATCTGTCGATCTGTCTGCCCCTGTCAGTATGGGGTGCGGCCGATCTTGCCGGGGCGGCGGTGGTGCCCGGTTTTTCGCCGATTATCACGGTAACATTTTCTTCACTTCCATCGCGCATCAGGGTGATCTTTGCCTTCTCAAACGGCTGCAGCATCGCCACCTTGTTGCGCAGGGAGGTTACATCGTTGAGGGGCACTCCGTTCAAGTGGGTAACAACGTCGCCGGCACGGATGCCTGCCTTATCTGCGGGAGAGCCCTCCTGTACTTCGCTGATAAGAATACCCTCTGCCCTGGCAAGGCCAAAGGAGTTTGCCAGATCCCTGGTCATCTCCTGGATAACAACTCCGAGCCAGCCACGTGTCACCTTGCCGTTTTTCTGCAACTGCTGCTCAATGGACTTCGCCATATTGATGGGGATAGCGAAACCTATTCCCATATAGCCGCCGGTACGGGAAAAGAGAGCGGTGTTGATACCCACCGCTTCTCCCCTGCCGTTTAACAGGGGGCCGCCGCTATTGCCGGGATTGATCGCCGCGTCGGTCTGAATAAAATTTTCATATTCGTTAATACCGATACTGCTGCGTCCGGTTGCGCTGACAACACCGGCGGTCACCGTCTGGCTCAAGCCGAAGGGGTTACCAATGGCAATCACCCACTCTCCGGTCTGCAGTTTGCTTGAGTCTCCCAGTGGCAGCACCGGCAGATCTGCCGGGTCGTCAATTTTCAGCAGGGCGACATCGGTCTGTGGATCAGTGCCGATAATTCTGGCATCAAAAACCCGGTTGTCTGCCAGGGTTACGGTGATGCTGCTCGCCTGGTCAACCACATGGTTATTGGTAAGGATATGGCCGTCGGCACTGATAATAAAGCCGGAACCCTGGCCTTTCTGTACCCGGTTACGGGGGATCTGCTGTCTGAACTGTTTATAATGGGGGCCAAAAAACTGTTCAAGCAGAGGGTTGTTAAAGATGTCTTCAAGCTGCTGGTCAATGGTTGATGGCTGCCTGCTGTTTTTCTCAACCTTGATATGAACGACCGCCGGTTTTGCCTTTTTTACAATATTGACAAAAGCCTTTGAGGTGCGGCTGACAAGAGCCATGTCCTCCTCCACCGTGACGGCCGGAGCCGCAAGGTGCAGAACAAGGGTGAGTGCCAGGGCTGCCGGGACTGCGCGGACAAACGATTGATAGATATTACTGAACATACAATTACCTCCTTTTGGGTTGGAACATTATCCGGGATATCCGGATCTGCTTCTGATCTGCACCAGAAAATAATTGCTCTTTGTCGCCAGGCAAGGGATATTGCAGAAATGTAATGGGGGGAGGGATTTATGATTTTGGATTTATGATTTCGGATTTGGGGTACAGGCGGTGTTGATCTGTGTAATTTTAGAAAGAGATGGGTGTGTCCTGGATATAGCTTTCTGTTATCGACGCAAGCTGTCTGGTTCTCATACAGGTCTATCTGCGGCGAATCATCTCCGCGATCTGGAAGGCGACCTCAAGGCTCTGTTCGGCGTTAAGACGGGGATCGCAGGAGGTTAGATAGTTCTGTGTCAGCTGCTCGTCATCAATATTGTGTGCCCCTCCGGTACACTCCGTAACGTTATTGCCGGTCATCTCCAGATGGATGCCGCCCGGCACTGTTCCTTCCGCCCGGTGAATGGCGAAAAAGCTGGTGATTTCCTGTAGTATATCACCAAAATTTCGTGTTTTGTGGCCAGATGTGGCGGTATAGGTGTTGGCGTGCATCGGGTCGCAGCTCCAGACAATATTGAGCCCCTCCCGCCCGCATTCCCGCAGCAGGGGGGGGAGAGTCTGGGCGATATTTTCCCTTCCCATTCTGGTGATAAGGGTGAGCCGGCCTTTTTCATTTTTCGGATTAAGGATAGCTGCCAGCTTTTTTACCTCATCGGCATCACAGTGCGGCCCCAGTTTCACGCCCAGAGGGTTGTGGACTCCCCGCAGAAATTCGACATGGGCGCCGTCAATCTGCCGGGTACGTTCACCGATCCACAGCATATGCGCTGAACAGTCAAACCAGTCACCGGTGATATGATCCCTGCGGGTCAGGGCCTCTTCATAGCCAAGCAGCAGTGCTTCATGGGAGGTGAAAAACTGGGTCTGGTTGATCTGTGGCAGTTCTTTTGATAGACCGATAGTCTCCATAAACCGGATTGCCCTGGTAATCTGGCCCGCCAGCTCATCGTAACTGCGTCCCATCGGTGATGCGGCAACAAACTCCTGATTCCAGGCATGAACCCGGTGCAGGGAACTGAATCCCCCTCTGGTAAATGCCCGCAGCAGGTTAAGGGTGGCCGCGCCCATATTATATCCCTGCAGCATAAACTTGGGATTGGGGGTGCGCTCCTTTACCGTGAATCCGGCGCGGTTCACCATATCGCCGCGATAGGAAGGCAGCTCAATCCCGTTCCTGCTCTCCGTATCAGAGGAGCGGGGTTTGGCAAACTGCCCGGCGATCCGGCCGACCTTGATAACATGGGTGCCGCCGCCATAGGCGAGAACCACCGCCATCTGCAGCAGAATCTTCAGCTTTTCACGAATATTTGTTGCGGTAACATTGTCGAAGTTTTCCGAACAGTCTCCTCCCTGGAGGAGAAAAGCCTCGCCATCAACCGCCTTTGCCAGCTGTTTTTTCAGCTCCAGAATTTCTCCGGCAAAGACCAGCGGTGGCAGGATGGCGAGTTTCTGTAAAATCTTTTGTTCTGCTGCCTTGTCCGGCCAGAGAGGTTGCTGCCGGGCGATATGGTCGCGCCAGCTCTGCCTGTTCCAGCTCTTTTTCATAATATTTATTCCCCCTTATGTCGTTTTCTTGTTGCGTTAAGAGCGTTGGTGTTGCACAATACAACACTGTTTTTTGTCGAACGCGTTAAGGATGCGCTTCTCCCGTTGCCGGGCATCATCTGCCTGCGGGGGACGGCGTATTGCTGTGAGCTGTTGTTGCAGCTGTTCCCGGTGTGGAATGGCCTCTATTCCGGTGGCAAGGGTCTTGCCTGTATAACAGTCGAGCAGTTCCGCGTCCCGCCCGTTATAGACAACTGCCAGCGGGAGCTGGTAGTGTGGGTGGTAGATGCGGGCGGCAGCGATGGCGGCGCGCTCGCGGCTTACCAGTGAGCCCGGCGCACAGCGCAGCAGCAGTAATGGCAGATTTTGCAGTTGAACAACAATATCTATATCGCTGGTGACGCTCTGGCCGGCAAAGGTGGTGATAATCTTTTCACCGGAGATGAGTTCGTGGCGGCGGAACCCCCGCTCTTCCAGCAAAAGGCGGGCGAGGGATTGCCGGATGCGCTCGTCATCGGTGTCCGGCAGGATTTTACCGGTGAGAAAGTCGGTTAATTCTCCATAAATATAGATATGGCTTTTTTTTTCTTGCATCTGTCATCTATTTTTGATTCGATAAATTTATCTGATACGAGAACTGTCTATTATAGTAGTTCTTATTGAAAAATAAAACGTGAGAATATTCTTTTGAATTGGGAGACGAAATGAAAACGAAGATGAAAAGAGTTCAACAGGTTGCTGCGTTTATGGTATTGGCTTTTGTTCCCGCTTATGGCGTTGCCGCACCGATGATCAGCCTGGATCCGGCAAAGGAGGTTGAAATGGTAACCACTCCTGTCGGCAAACATCTTGAATTCTCTGTTCGGGCCGGGTTGGGGGTTTTCACCGGCGAGCTCAATGAGTATGTGTATGCTCCCGAACTGTCAATGCATCGTCTCAGCGGTTTGACCTGGGATGTTAACAGTCTGGTGATGGGAAGACTGGGCGCTTCGATGCGCTACAAGGATTGGCTCACCCTGACTGCGGACAGCTGGTGGAAACTTTTTGATGGAGACGGTACTCTTAACGATTACGACTGGCTTGCCATTGGCGCAGACTGGACCCACTGGTCTGAGAGTGACGCCGATGTCAGTTCGGCCTCAATCATTGATCTCAGTGCCGATATGGAGTTCTTTCGCCGCAATAACTATACGTTGAGCGGGATTCTCGGTTTCAAGAGAGACCATTTTGAGATGGTCGCCAGTGGCGGTGATTTTATCTATTCGACAAGAGGTTTTCGTGATAGCCGCGGCTCCTTTCCCCATGTTCCGGGGGTGACGTATGAACAGACTATGACCTCGCCTTATATTGGTCTTGGTTTCTCCGCAGTTTTTTCCAGTAATATTGGTTTGTCCGGGCGGGCAATCTATTCTCCTTTTGTTGAAGGAGAAGCGACTGACCACCATCATCTGCGTAACCTTGTTGTCGAGGATGAGGTCAGCGGCGGCGATATGTTTGCCCTTGATCTTTCGATGGACTGGGCTTTCCAGCAGAATCTTGCCTGGAATGTCTCAACAGGGTATCAGAGATATCATACCACCACCGGAGACGCTACCTATTTCTTTAATGATACCGGAGAAGTTCTTGAGTATGGAAACGGTATCGGCATGAGCCAGGAGATGCTTCAGGTCTCCAGCAGCCTGACCTACTCCTTCTGATTTCTCCCGTTCTGTCTGCAAAAAATGCAGGCCTTGCTGCAACGGATAACAAAAGCGGTATAATTTTTATGCCGCTTTTGTTAGTTATTTTCCCGTCTGTTTTGCTGATTTGAGGTAGTTGGCGGCATCTTCTTTTTCAAATATTTTTATATCCGGCTGCCAGTCAAGCCAGTCTTCTTCCGGTTTTTCATGGAGCGGAAAATGCTGCCCTGGTTTTGCTGGAGAAGAGATCTCTTTTCCGTCAATATTTGGGGTGGCAAGGGCAATACCGCCGTTTGCGATAGCGGCAAGAGACTCGGTGGTGAGGTTTACCCCGGAAAAAAGGCCGCCGCTGATGCGTATGCCGCTTGCGTTCCAGAAGCGTGTATTCACACGGATAAGAGGCTGGAAGCGGCGTTTGATATTGACAAAGATCTGTACCTTCTGGAAGGTGGGAGAGAGTTCATAGCCGGTTACCTGGCCCACCTGCACTTGTCGATAGTAGACCGGAGAACCGACCGAGACTGAACCAAGGTGCGTCGTTTCCAATACAATG
>PDWI01011351.1_pt1 | contig 13029 bp, 6 predicted proteins | sample 1430891 | NCBI WGS metagenome assembly PDWI01 (sample SAMN01162508, study PRJNA174530) | Oral metagenome, whole genome shotgun sequencing project. | biome: Marine environment; feature: Marine mammal; material: Swab sample of the gingival sulcus; isolation source: swab sample of gingival sulcus... | reverse complement strand
GTTTATGATGATGAATTTACAAAGGAATCTTTTGTAAAAGTGCTTAGTGCAATAAGCAATAGTGAAATGTTAAATTCGCCAATAAAAAAAGAATCAAGATTTTGGAATTATAATATGTGGATGTTAGAAGATGAAGAAATGACTAATTTAATGCTAGCACCTATAAAAACTTTAAATCTTGATGATATTAAGGTTGATAAAGAATTTGAAGTTGTGTTTTTTCCAGGACATATAGATTTATATAAAGTAATTGACAATAAATTATATATTAACTTTTTCTTACTTAAAGTAGATATTTATGGAGATAATTCAGTAACTATAGAAGATAAGAGTATAAAGGAATTTATCAAAGAAAAAATTGAGCTATAATTGAATAATTTATTTTTAAAGTATATAATATTTATAAATATAGTGTCAGCTTTATTGTTTATATATGATAAAGTATGTGCTATTAAGCGTAGGTATAGAGTAAAGGAGAATATTTTAATATTATTTGTAGTGTTAGGTGGAGCTATTTCATCATGTTTTGTTATGTATTTTATAAGACATAAAACTACAAAGATTAAATTTATTATTATTGTTCCATTATTTTTTATACTTTGGGTACTAGCTATATATACTTATTATGTAGCTTAGATTAAAAAGGAGGAATTTAATGAAAAAGATAATTTCATTACTATTAGTTTTTGCCTTAGTATTTTCAGTTGTTGCTTGTTCAAAAAAGGCAGAAACAAAAGGTTTAGAAGTTGAAATTTCTAAAACAAAAGAAGGGGCTGTTGCAAATAGTTTATTTGTTAATACATTAGATATTAATAAATATTTTGGAACATTTGGAATAAAAATTGAAATGAAAAAGGGACTTGTGCAGACATTATCTCAAGGTGGAAAAGTTCCTATTGAAAATCCAGAAGCAGTTGAAAAATTATTATCAACTATAGTTGGTAAGATTAGTATAGAAGGAAAAACATTATCTGATATTTCTAATTTTACAAGTGTTGTAGATACTAATATACAATATGGTAAAGATAGTTTATTAGAAATAAAAGTAAAGACTGATCCAAAAGAGTATCGTTATAATGTACCACAATTATTAGATAAAACATTTGTATTAAATATAAATGAACTTATGGATATGAGTAAGAAAAATCCAGCATATAAACAACCATTTGATTCTCAAAAATTAATGCTTGTTTTAAAAGAGATTTATTCTTTAAAAACTAATGATAAGGAATTTAGAGCTTCATTTAAACAAGTTTTAAAAGATCTTTCTGCAGAAACAGAAAAAGCATTTAAAAAATTAAATGTTGTTGCAGACCCAGTTGATGCTAAATTAAAATTAGAAGCTGGTGAGATTGATGTTAAAGAATATACTCTTAAATTAGGCATTATGCAAATAGTAGATGTTGTTAAAGAAGTTGTTGATGGATATCAAAAAAACAAAGAATATGGTGAGCATATTAATAAACTTTTAGATAATTTTAAAGTAGCTTTTGAAAAAGAAGATAAGTTTAAGCAACTGTATGCAGATAAAAATGTAAACAAAGAAAAATTTGGAAAAGATATAGAAGAAGTAAAAAAACAAGTGAAAAAAGCACTTGGTGATGTAGAAGCATCTAAAAAACTTAAGACTTTTATTGCACAACAAAGTGGTCAATTAGCTATAGTAGACTCACTTGTAAAATTTAATATAAAAGTAAGTTTAGATAAAAATCAAGTAATGAGAGCTTCTACATATAACTTAGATACTCCTTATGCTACTGTTAACCTTGTAGGTAAGTTAGAAGCGGTTAATGATAATGTTAAACAAAAGAGTATAGAGTTCTCTAAAGAAACAATAGTTTTTGATGAAAAAAATATGGATAAACTTTTAGAAAAAGAAAAATCTACATTAAAATCTAATTTAGTTAAGATTTTAGAAGATAAAGCATATTCTAGTTTATACAATGATTTACAAAAAGGAACTGATACTTTAACAGGAAATGATAAGAAAACACTTAAATTAATTGTTGATATGCTATCTCCTGCTAAATTAAAAGAACAAATTAATAAAATGTAATTTGAAAAACTCTCTTTATAAGGGAGTTTTTTATTTTGATATGATATAATGGTTCTTAGAGGTGTGCTATGAAAGTAACAAATTTAGAGATAAAGTACAAAAATAAATTAGTTTTAAAAGATATAAATTTTTATGTAAATGAAGGTGATGTTCTAGGTGTGATTGGAGAAAATGGTGTTGGTAAGAGCACTTTAATAAAGATGCTTACAGGACTTGTAAGTTACAGTTCAGGTAGTTATGAAAATAACTTTAAAATAGGATATGTACCTCAATATATTGCTTTATATGAAAATTTAACGGTTTATGAAAATATGAAAATATTTTCTTCTATGTCAAATTTATCATCAAAAGAATTAGAAAATAATATTGATATAGTTTTAAATAAATTAAATCTTATAAAAAATAAAAATATTAAAATAAAAAAATTATCTGGTGGGAATAAAAGAAGGGTGAATATAGCAGTTTGTTTAGTAAATAAGCCGGAATGTCTTATTATGGACGAACCAGAGGTTGGTATAGATTATAAAGTTAGAAAAGATATAGAAAATATGATAAAAGAAATGTCAAAATTAGGTATGGCTGTTATTGTATCTAGTCACTCAAAAGGTTTTATAAAAAATATAAGTAATAAAGTTCTTATATTAGAAAAAAACACTCAAAGTTTTTTTGGAGATGCAGAAGATGAACTTTTTGAAAAATTATAATGCTTTTAAAAATTTGTTGACAAGTAATTTTAAAAATTTGTTTTTAGATTTTAAAAAATTAGTTCTTCTTTTTTTTGTGGTCTTACTATTAATTGTAAGTTTTTTTACTTATTTAAATGATGAAAAAAATAAACCTGTTGTAGCACTTGTAACAGAAGATAACTCAATACAAATGAAACTTATAATAGATAATCTACAGAGTTCAAAAAGAACTAATATATTTAAAATAGAAAAAAGACAAAAAAAAGATTTAGATAATGCAGTTTTTGTTATTGATATGGGAAAAGATCCAATAAAAAGGATGCAAACAAATCCCCCTGTTTTAATTAAAGTTGATTATCTTAAAAAAGAGCCTATTGCAAATTTAATTGGTTCTTATATATATACATCTATAGATTTTATAAATTTTGCACAAAAAAGTGCCATGATATATTGGGATAAGTTAAAGACGACAAATTTAGATTTTGATAGTAGATTTAATAAATTAAATGAATTGTCAATGTCAATTATTTCTTCATTTTTACAAAGAGATAATTTTATAGAAATAAAAGATAAACAATATGATTATATGTACTTTTTTATAAGTATTATTGTTTTTTTAGTTTCTATATTTGTAAATTTTGATATTTTTTATGATATAAAAAAGGAAATATACTCTAGATTAGTTATTAGTGGTATAAAATCATATACATATATATTATCAAGATTTGTTGTCTCTAGTTTATTTAGTTTTTTGATTTCTTTTTTTATAATTTATTTATATAAAAAAATAGGATTTGATATAAATTTTGATTATTATAAATTATTTGCAACAGCAATTCTTATGAATATAATTACTTCATTGGTATTTTTTATGTATAGATATATTCCTATTTTTATGATTATATTTACATTAGTATTTATTTATTCAAATTTATATGTTGCTTTGTGTTGCGTTACATTTGTTCAAATACTTCTGTTTATTTTTAAAGAAAAGAGGTTTATTTTATGAGATACATTATTAATAAGTTAAAATCATTCTTTTCTCTAAAAAAACTCATTATATTTTGTTTAATTATATATTGTGTATTTTTCTTACTCAATACATATATTTTAAAAGAAAATATTATAGAAGCATCTATAAAGGATAACGATAATACACTTTTATCAAAACAGTTTGTAAAAAATAGTGTTACAATACCAGGGTTTAAAAAGTATCAAAAGGGTGATAGTAATGTTTATGTGATAAAAAAAGGTTTTGAAGAAAAAATATATTCACATAATTATAAAGATTTAATAGAAAATAAAGATGCAAATATTGTAGAAGTTGAAAAATTAAATTTAAAGATAATGGAATTAATAATTCAAAAAGATGTTATAAAAAAAATAAATAGAGATATTGAACTTTATGATGTGGATAAATATATTAATGATTTAAATAAGGCTAAGGATGATAGACTTGTAGATATAGTTGATATATCAAAAAACAAAAATGGTATGGTAAGAGATACAAAAAAAGAAGTTATTTTATTAATATATTTGCTATTTATACTATTATCAATATTATTTATAAATATAGAAATAGTAAATGAAAAAAATTCACTTATATTAGAACGGTTATTACTTTGTGGTGTGAGTAGAAGATATTATTTTTTAGAGAAATTTATAAAATTATTATTGATAAATATATTATTTGTTATCGTTTCAAATAATATAAATTTTGTAAATTATAGATATTTATTTTCATTAATTATAATGTTTATATATTCTATGATATTACAAATATTTGATTTTGATAGGAATACATATATTATAAGTTATGTAGTTTTAGTTATAATTTTTGCAATATTTTATTTAGTACCGAATATGGGATTAAGTTATATATCTCCTATTGAAATTTTGATAGGAATTTAGGTTGACTAAATATAATTAATTATATATACTTATCATTAATGAACGCCCAAGAAAAGGGTGTCCATCTATTTGTATATTATTGGTGGAGTACCCCTACTTGTAGGGATACCCACCTCTTTTTTTAGGGGGAAGTAAATGAGTAATACAAAATATATTTTTGTTACAGGTGGAGTTGTATCATCTTTAGGAAAAGGAATAACAGCAGCTTCATTAGGGAGACTTTTAAAATCAAGAGGTTATAAAGTTGCTATGCAAAAATTTGATCCATATATAAATGTTGATCCAGGGACAATGAGTCCGTATCAACATGGAGAAGTTTTTGTTACAGATGATGGGGCTGAAACAGATTTAGATTTGGGACATTATGAAAGATTTGTTGATGAAAATTTAAATATGTATAGTAATGTAACGACAGGAAAAGTTTATCAGCATGTATTAAAAAAGGAAAGAAAGGGAGAATATCTTGGCTCTACAGTTCAAGTAATTCCCCATATAACAGATGAAATAAAAAGAAGAATAAAAATTTTAGGGAATAAAGCAGATATAGTAATAACTGAAATTGGTGGTACAGTTGGGGATATTGAATCACTTCCATTTTTAGAGTCTATTAGACAGATTAAATATGATGAAGGAAGTGATAATGTAATGTATATACATGTTACATTAATTCCGTATTTACAAAAGGCAGGAGAGTTAAAAACAAAACCTACACAGCACTCGGTTAAAGAATTAAGAGAGATTGGTATTCAGCCTAATGTTATTATATGTAGAACACCAATGAAACTTTCAAGTGATGTAAAGAGAAAAATTGCACTTTTTTGTAATGTAAATGAAAATGATGTATTTAATAACTTGGATGCAGATTCACTATATGAAGTGCCTGTTATGCTTGAAGAAGAAGGGCTTGCTAATAGAACTTGTGAAATTCTTAAAATAGAAAATAAAGTAGTAGACTTAGCAGAATGGAAAGATATAGTAAAAAAAGATAAAGAGAGAGAAAAATCTGTTAAAGTTGGTATAGTTGGTAAATATGTAGAACTTAGAGATGCGTATATATCTGTTTATGAATCTTTAGAGCATGCAGGTATGCACCTAGATACAAATATAGATATTAAGTGGATTTCTAGTGAAAAAATTAATGAGAGTAATGTTTTTGATTTATTAAATGATGTTGATGGCATTGTTATTCCAGGTGGATTTGGAGATAGAGGGATAGAGGGTAAGGTAGCAGCTAGTAAATATGCTAGAGAAAATAATTTACCACTTCTTGGACTGTGTCTTGGTATGCAGATTGTATCTATAGAATTTGCAAGAAATGTACTTAATTTAAGTGATGCGACATCACAGGAATTTAATGAAAATTCAAAAAATAAGATTATTCATATAATGGAAGAGCAAAAAAATATAGATAATCTTGGTGGTACAATGAGACTTGGTAGTTATGATTGCAAAATAAAAGAGGGAACAAATACTCATAAATATTATAAGCAAACACTTGTAAAAGAAAGACATAGACATAGATATGAATTTAATAATAGCTATAGAGAAATGTTTGAAAAAAATGATTTTATAATAAGTGGGACATCTCCTGATAATAATTTAGTAGAGATTGTGGAATTAAAAAATCATCCGTTTTATGTAGCTTGTCAATTTCATCCAGAATTTAAGTCAAGACCAAACAGACCGCATCCATTATTTTATGGTTTAATAGAATCTATTATTAAAAAGTAAATTTATTTTTATGTTTTTTATAAAATTTGTGTTATAATACATGATAGTTTTAAAATTTGATAAAACTGATCGCGCTAGATGGAGAGTTAGCGGCACTCTGTAACTTGCAATCCGCTATAGCAAGGTCGAACGCCATCCTAGGATGAATAAGGTTGAGCAGTGTTAAAAAAGTGGTGTTGAAGAAATGAGTCCTGCGCAATAAGGGCTTCTGAACCCCGTCAGATTCGGAAGAAAGCAGCGGTAAGGGATTACCTTTATGTGCCGCAGGGATGCTTGTTTTGAGCTAACTATTTAAAGAACGTCAGGTTTATGATTACAAAGATGGTGCGCGATTTTATTATTGTTGAGAGGTTTTTATGAGTAAAAAGAAAATTTTAGTTTTTTTTGTTAGTTTATTGTTTGTGTTGATGTTTGCTGCATCAATGGTATTAATATATTATTTGATAGAAAATAATATATTACCAAGTAAGTATAGAAATATAATTTTTTTAATTATAGGATTACTTAATTTATTTATATTAATACTTATTATAAGTAAAAAACATAAAACATCTTTAATACTTATATTGTTATTTTTGATTATATTTATTTTTGCAGATTATTACATTATAAGAGGAGTTAAGGCATTAGATAAAATAGGCGATAATGCAATGTATACTAAAACAGATATATGTATTGCAGTTTTAAAGGATTCTAAATATAAAACGGTAAATGATGTAATTGGTCTTACTGCTGATGCACCTTTAGAATTGGATAAAGAAAATATAGAAAAATACATAAAAAATTTAAAAGAAAAAAGAAATATAGAAATTAAATTAAATAATGTAAGTTCGTATCAAAAAGCTGGGGCAAATTTAATTGCTAAAAATACAGAAATGATTATTTTAAATAAAGCTAATCTACTTGATATAAGTAATGTCATAAAGGATTTTGATAATAAAATAAGGATATTAGATACATATCAAGCTACACAAAAGGTAATTATTAAAAAGAGTGATGTTAATGTAAAAAAAGAATCTTTTAGTGTTTATTTAAGCGGTATTGATACTTATGGTTCTATACAAAGAACATCTAGAAGTGATGTTAATATAATTATGACGGTAAATCCAGCAACTAAAAAAATACTTTTAACATCTGTACCAAGAGATTCTTATGTAAGAATTACAGGACGTGGTAATAACCAATATGATAAACTTACACATGCTGGCATATATGGTGTAAATACTTCTTTAAAAACATTAGAGAAGTTGTTAGATACAAAAATAGATTATTTTGCAAGAATAAACTTTACATCATTTATTAAAATGGTTGATACTATTGGAGGAATACAAGTAGATAATCCTAGACCTTTTAGATATAGTCATGATAATCATCATTTCTTTGCAAAAGGATTAATCACACTTAATGGTAAAAGTGCATTACAGTTTTCAAGAGAAAGATATAATTTGCCAGGTGGAGATAATGACAGAGGAAAAAACCAGCAAAGAGTTATAAAGGCTATATTAAAGAAAGTAATGAGTCCTAAAATATTATCTAATTACAACCAAATATTAAATGATATATCTGATTCAATGCAGACTAGTATGAGTACACAAGAGATTTTTTCATTAATAAATATGCAGTTAGAAAGTGGAGCTGATTGGGATATACAAATGCAAGTTCTTAAAGGTACTGGAGATAGCGCGCCAAGTTATGCTGCTGGAGGACAAAGATTATATGTTACTAGAATAAGTAAGAGCAGTCTTGAAAAAAATAAAAACAATATAAAGAAATTGCTTTCTGGTGAAAATAATGATTTAGAAAAAGAAGAAGAGCAAAAACAAAACAATTAGTAAAAAATATAAAGTGATTATATAAATATGATAAAAATATTTATATAGTCATTTTTTATTTTTTGTAAATTTTGTTGAGAAAATAGGGGGGGGGTATGGTATAATATAAATGGGTAAATCTATGTTTTAGATATATTATATATTAATGAGGAGGTTTTAATTTGAAATTAAGACAAAAAATATTAAGTTTTGCATTATCATTAATTCTTATTTTTAGCAATATAATTAATTTAAGTAGTAATGTTGCGTATGCAAAAGATAATTTAGGTGGAAATAGTGATATAAAGATGTCTGTAGACGCCTTTGATAATGGGAAAATTAATAATAAAAAAACAGAATATTATTCTGGAGAACCGATGACAGTTATTAATGATATTCAGGTGAGTGGTACAGATATAGATTTAAAAAATCCATATATGTTAGTTAAAGTACCGAAATCTAAATATTTAGTAAGGCCGGAGTTTGTTGAAAGTAATGAAGCAATATCATCGGAAATAAATCTTGAAGATGATAAGTTTTGGTATGCAAAATATACATATAGTCGTATTCAAGGTGGTTTTAAGGCAGCATATAAAGCTCTTTTTAATTTTAAAAATGAAATAACACCTCCAGGTACACCTGTTAAAATTGATTTTGAGTTTAGATCTAGTGATGACAAGATAATAAAATCAGCAAGTAAAACTTTTACAGCTAAAGCAACTGATAATTTTGCACCATATATTTCTGTAACTTATTCAAAAGGTAGAACAACAGATGAATTTAGAGTAGGTGTTCCTGATCCAAGTATAACTACTATCCCTAAAAAGGCGCAAAAGCCTACATATTATGTTGGCTCAAGGTTAATAACAGAAGACCCTATTATTAAAGAGAAAAATGGTGCGTGGGGTGTTTATAAGCCAAAAACATTTACATATAAAGTTAAATTTGATGACAATCCATTATATGGAGAATTTGTTACTGGACATATACATGCTCTTAATAGTCAAAGAAATATAAAATCTGATGAGTGGGATGCAGATACGAATACACTTATTGTAAAATGCGAAAAATTTAGTAACAATGATAGTGCATTTCATTTTAATATTGATTATGCAGGAGAGCCAACAGAAACTTGGTTTAATAATCATGTAGAGTTAGTTTTAGATGAAGGCTTACCTACAGAAAAAACAACAACCCCGATAGAAAACGAAGATAAAACAAAAGTAAAATATAAGCTATTTAAGCAAGCTCCTGGCGAGAGTGGAGTATATAAATATCATAAGAGTGATCAGTATAAAAGAACGTATAAATATTGGGATTATATATCAGAATATCTTTTTGATAATAATGAGTTATACAATGTAAATGAAGAATTAAAACAAGTTGGTTATGACGATAAAGACCAGGTTGAAATGTTATGGAAATTTCCATATACTAAAGTTTCTAATTATAACTATAGTATAGGTGATAGCACAGCACTTTATTATGAAAATTTTGTGATACCTAGAGATAGAATATTTAAGTATACTAAGAATACTATAATTGAAACTGCAGGAAATTATGGAGAACAAAGTGATGTCACTTTTAAGCAAGAATATATTGACAATGTAGCCAAGTATTTAACTGACACAGGTTATAAACTGATTGGTGTCAAACAAGATGGCAGTGAAGAAGTTATTAAAGAAAAAGTGGTTTTAGATGAAAAGGTAAGAATTCACGATACAAGCCGTAAATATAAGCATTTAATAGCTCGTTTTGATGAAAATAATCCTCTTATTTTGGAAAATGTAAGTATTCAAGCATTAGTTGGTACAAATCTTGTTGATAGCGAAAAAGAAAAATGGCAAAAGTCTACTGAAAATTTAAAAATTGAATATTATAACTATGTTGATTTTTCAGTGAAGAGAGTAAATGACAAAGAAAAGGTTACTTTAAGTAGAAAAGATTATATTACAGTTATCAAAGGTGAGGAGTGGGCGTATAATGCTTCTGGATGGCGTGATGGCACACAAGACGGCATGCCTTTAACTGATCCTATTTTAAAATCATATAAAAAAGATCCTAAAAAAAGATATATGTCATTATATCCTAGTACACATTTTAAGCGTTCAACTAGTTTACCTGAAGGGCAAAAACTGAAGAATCTTAGAGATGTGGTTTTACTTCCAGTTGGTGTTGAATATGTTAAAACTGAGTATACAAAAAAAGAGGGTGTAAGACTTGATGAACCACTTGAACCAACAATTATAAAAAATTACAAAAATACTGGTAAAACTGCACTTATTTATAATTATGGTGATTTAGATAAAGATTCAATAGGAAATAGATTTAAAAATTATTCTAAAGTAATTGTAGACCCTACAGTATATACTAAAGATGGACTTAATCATATTGAGTTTTATTCAGTATGGGATAATCCGAAAGTAATTGTTGATAATCCTTACGATTATAAAGATGCGTTGGATCTTGATAGTGATGGAAATACAGAAGAAATTTTATCAAAAAGAGTAATGGATTTTACTTTCATATTGCCTTTAGAAGTAATAACAACAAAGAATATTTCTTTAGATAAGAAAAATTGGATGTTAGAATCACCAAGAACAGATATTGGAGATGATCTTTATTATAAACTAAAAATAAATAATCAATATGCTCGTGCTATTACTGATATTCAAGGATTAGATACATTACCATATAAGGGTGATCATACTATGTGTGCTGATGAAAATGGTAACTATTTACTTCGTGGTGAAGTGAAAGGACTTGCAGGATCTGATTATACAACACCATTAGTTGAAGCGATAGAAAATATACCTGAAAACGAAAAGTTCTTAAAGAAATTTGATGTTTTTTATTCAACAACACCAGCAGGTGCAGATATAGCATCTGTTAGTGGAATAAATGACTGGAAAACAAAAGATCAAATAACAGATTTTACAAAAGTAAAAAACATATATTTTGTTCTTAAAAAAGGTCAAGAAATTCCATCTGGTGCATTTGAAGAAGTGATAACACACAATAGGATGGAAGATAGAACAAGTATTACATTAGATGATAAAGCTATAAATTCATTTGCAACAAATGAAGATCATTCACGTTACAATGAAGCAAACGAAGTTATATCAAGACCTATTAAGTATTCTGTAGAAGGTGCTGTTTTTAGGGATGTTCCAAAAGATGGTAAATTTACAAATACTAAAAATAAGATATCTAATTATAAGGTTCAGCTTGTTTATGCAGAAGACTTTACAGATAAAAAAGGGGAAGCGCATAAAGCAGGTGAAGTAGTTGTTGATCATGGTAAAAAATTAGAAACTTTAACAGATAAAAATGGACATTATTTCATTAATGTTTATAAACGTGGTAAGTATCAAATTAAGTTTATAAATCAGGACAATAAACAAGTATTTACTGATGTAAATAAAGATAGGGATAAAGATTTTTCAAACATTAATAAAGTTGTAGGAAAAGATGGAAGTATAAAAAATGGTTATTCAGATATATTTACATTAGATCCATATAACATAAATTATAAAGAAGATGGAAGCATTGATACTACAAAACCATCACTTCATCGTATACGTAATGCTGGTATTATTGAGAATAAACTAGATGTAAAATTAAATAAAATCGGAATTGAAGAAGGACAAGATTTTGATACTGGAAAAGCATTAGAAGGTATTAAGTTTAGTTTAACTAAAATAGGCGGTGATAAGTTTGGACAAACTTTAACTACAGACAAAGCTGGAAATATTGAATTTAAAAATGTTCCTTTTGGTAGTTATGAACTTAAAGAAGAAGCTACAGTTGATGGATACAAAAAACTTGGGTCGATTAAAGTTGTTATATCAGAAACAAAAGGTATAGAAATAAGTAAATTTAATAGTGATACAACAATAGATAATGCTCGCTTAAAAGATACAGTTATTCAAATAAAAAATGAGCCAATATATGGTGTAATTAAAGTTATAAAAAAAGATGGTACAAATAAAGCGTTGCTTGAAAATGTTAAGTTTAATCTTTATAGAAAAAATGGAGATAAATTTGAGATAGTAAATGATGTTGTTGGTGCAAATAAGGGTAATGCTAAAATTGCAGTAACTAATGATAAAGGTGAGGCTGTATTTAGTAAAATAAAACTTGGTACATATATTGTAAAGGAATTACAAGATACTCTTCCAGAAGGTTATGTATTAACAGAGCAGAGTAAAGAATTTAAGTTGACAGGCACAGCAGTTGCAAAAATGGAAGAGAATAAAGCAGTTATTGAATACATAAATAACCGTATAATGGGTAGTGTAGAGGTTGCCAAATTAGATAAAGAAGATAAAAAGGTTATTCCTAATACAATTTTTACTTTAACTCCAAATAAAAATGTAACTCAAGGGACTCCTGCTCAAAAACAAGATGGAGTTGATGTATTTGAAGTAACTACAAATAATAAAGGTATTGCGTTGTTTGAAAACGTACCATTAGGAGAGTACACATTATCAGAAAAAACTCCAGCTACTGGTTATAATAATGCAGATATTTCTAAAGAACTTGCTAAAGTTGTTATAGATAAAGATAAGCAAATAATTAAGAAGGAAGTATTTAATACAAAAATAAAGGGTAGTTTAAAAATTACTAAAGTAGATGCAGAAGATGAAAATCTAAAATTACAAGGTGTTAAATTTGGATTGTATAAGAAAGTAAATGGAAATATAAGTGATAAATTAGAAGCTGAAGCTACAACAGATGCTAATGGAGTTGCTGAATTTACTAATGTTATCTATGGAAATTATGTTATTAAAGAATTACAGACTTTAGAAAATTATGAGCTAGATAATAAAAC
>PDWI01007610.1_pt1 | contig 13030 bp, 8 predicted proteins | sample 1430891 | NCBI WGS metagenome assembly PDWI01 (sample SAMN01162508, study PRJNA174530) | Oral metagenome, whole genome shotgun sequencing project. | biome: Marine environment; feature: Marine mammal; material: Swab sample of the gingival sulcus; isolation source: swab sample of gingival sulcus... | reverse complement strand
TTATGCCGTTATGCTTATGCCAATTTATACAATCGATTCATTTTTTGATATGTTTGAACGTCAGTATGGCTCAATGTATAAAATGGACTACACAGTCAAATTTACACACGGTGTTGACAACGTCGTTATATCAGAATTAAAGAACTTAACGGGTAGCCCTCAAATTGAGGCCCAAATTGAATTTCCGTTTGAAGTGATACACGGCTGGAAAAAGAAAAGTGTCAATGTCATAGGCATCAATTCACTGTCGCAGTTTTATAGTTTTAAAAATATCAAAAAAGAACCGCAAATTATTCCGGCAACTGGCATTGTTTTAACCGAAGGCCTAGCGCGCCTCTTGGCAGTTGGCGAGGGCGATCAAGTGAAAGTGGCATCATTTTTACCCAATCATGAAGATGTTATCATGCCAGTAACTGCCATTGTTAAACAGCAACTTGGCTTAAACGCCTATATGAACATTGATTATATGCAGCGCACGCTGCTAGAAAGTGGTTTTATCAATGCGGTAGCAATCGCCAATAAAAATCTTGATACGGCTATTTTTGACGATATGAAAAACGTCAAAGCGGTACAATCATTAGAAGATATGAAGGCGATTTTCCGAAAATTTACGCGCATTGCACTTACTGTTTACGGTATGATGATCGTTATGGCTGGGCTATTGGGTTTTGCCATTATTTATAACGCAACAGTGATGAGCATTAATGAACGCAGTCTCGAATTTTCGTCAATGCGCGTAATGGGTTTTGATAAAATTGCCATTTTTAAAATTGTGATGCGCGAAAATATACTATTATCTTTAATTGGCATTGTACTGGGTATACCGATTGGTGCAAAACTGGTCGATGGGGTGGCGCAAACCTTTAGCAACGAACTCTACACAATGGAAGTCATTGCGAATCCAGTATTATATTTTTACACTGCTATTGCCGTTGGCGTCTTTGTGTTCATTGCACAGGCGGCCACTTATAATAAAATCTATCATCTTAATTTTATGGACGCCTTAAAGGCGCGAATGACTTAGACACAAATGAGTGAGGAAATTATGAAGTTATTAAAAAACAAATGGTTATGGCTTGTGATAATTCTTGTTGTGATTGGCGTTGCTTTTTATTTAAAAAGCGATAAACCGGCGCAAACGGTACAAGTTTATCAAGTAGAAAAAAGCAATGTAGACAAATACGTTGAAGATGTTGCCGTCGTCAAGTCCGATGCCGATAAGCTGTATTATGCTGAACTCAATGGCACGCTAAAAAGTGTTGTTGTTGAAGTTGGTGACGCCGTGACTAAAGGTGTGATTTTAGCAAGTTTTGACAGCGCTGAACTACAATACCAATTAGATGAACTAGCGGCCAGAAAACAAGGCTTGCAAGCAGGGCGTGCCGAAGTTGCCGACCCTGATAACGACAGCCTTATAAGGCAGCTAAGTAGTGTAGTCAGTAAAGCGCGCAGCAATGTCGCCAACATCAATCGCCAATTAAATAATCAACGCGCCCTCTATCAATCGGGGGCAGTTAGCTTAGAATCAGTCAAACAATTAGAGGCCATGTTGGCGGCAGCCAATAGCGACTTAGCAGAGGCACGCGCAGGGCTCAGTCAGGCGCAACAGGGCGGCAGCGATAATTTGATCGACCAGGCCAATAGTCAAGTTGCAGCAATTGAGGTGCAAATTGACAGGCTAAAAAATCAATTATCCAAATCGCAAGTGGTTGCATTGGCCGATGGTGTCGTCGTGTCGAAGAATGTTGACGATGGTCAGTTTGTACCGATTGGCACACCGCTTTTAGCGGTCGAAAACCCCAATCAAATTGTGTTAGAGGCCATGCTGTTAGCTGAAGATGTTGTCGATTTAACAGTTGATAGTACGGTTGAAGTACTGCGCGACAACAATGTAATCGCAACCGGTAATGTTAGGCAAATTTACCCCAAAGCCGAATCGTCGATGTCTGATCTAGGCGTTGAACAAAAGCGCGTTAAAGTGCTTGTTGACATTGCAGATACGGTGCTTAAGTTAGGCTATGAATACGATATTAAAGTATATATTAAGCGCGAAGAGAGCATTCGCATTCCCGATAGTGCTTATTTTGAACTAGACGGCGCCGGCAAAGTGTTTGTGGTCGAAGCCGACCAATTACAATTAAAAGATGTTGAAGTCACGTTTAAGGGCAATGATTATTACGCTGTTAAGGGCTTACAAGCAGGTGAAAAAGTTGTTAAATCACCGGCTAGTGAACTTGAAGTTGGTATGAAAGTAGAAAGTGAAAAGTAAAAAAGCGCGACACCGTCGTCCGCATACGTAAAGCACCGATATTTGCAAGCGCATTAAACCAGAGATTTCTCGACTATGCTCGAAATGACAATAAAGTTATAAAAAAATTTATACAAGGAGAATTTATGATCAATAAACGACTAATAAGTCTTGTTCCCGAGTCGAATAAACACATTAAAATGGCAGTGGTAATTAAAATAGCCGCCTTGCTATGCAATGTGATTATCGCCTTTGCAATGGCTGATTTTTTACAGAAGTTAGTCATTGATAAGGTAGCGCCACAGTCGATGACCACACTGTTGATCATCGTCGTGGTGACAATTTTAATTCGCTATCTGCTAACGCAGCAGTTTAGCAAACAATCGCACTTGGCATCAACCCAAGTTAAAAAGCGATTAAGGCGCATGATATTTGAAAAGATATTAAAACTGGGCAACGGCTATTCAGAAAGCATTTCAACAGCCGAAGTGATTCAGGCATCAGTTGACGGCGTCAATCAGCTAGAACTGTACTTCGGGCTATACTTACCGCAGTTTTTCTATTCGCTGATCGCGCCGATTATCTTATTTGCAATACTCAGTTTTTATAGTTTTAAAACAGCGCTAATTTTATTTATATGTGTGCCCTTAATACCGATTTCAATAGTATTGGTACAAAAAATCGCCAAAAAAATACTGGCAAAGTATTGGGGTCAATACACGCAACTAGGTGATAATTTCTTAGAAAACTTACAGGGATTAACAACTTTGAAAGTGTATCAAGCCGACGGCGAGAAACACCGCGAAATGAATGAAGATGCCGAACGCTTCAGAAAAGTGACGATGAGTGTCTTAAAAATGCAGCTCAATTCGATAATTGTGATGGACTTAATTGCCTATGGCGGCGCGGCACTTGGCATTTTGCTGGCTGTTTTAGAACTTAAGGCAGGGCGCATTAATGGCTTTGCCGTTTTACTTTTCATTTTTTTAAGCGCCGAGTTTTTTTTGCCAATGCGCCGATTAGGAAGCTTCTTTCACGTGGCAATGAACGGTATTGCCGCCAGCAAGACAATGTTTGAACTACTCGATACGCCAGTGAGAGAAGGTGCTACTGCAACGCAGTGTAACGGTGATATAACAATACAGAACATGAGCTATAGTTACGATGGTACAAAGACAGTGCTCGATAACGTCAGTATGACATTCCCTGAGAATAGCTTTTGTTCAGTAGTTGGTGAAAGCGGTTCAGGTAAGTCGACAATTGCCAAAATAATTAAACGTGCAATTGATGGCTATCAGGGCAGCGCCAAGTTTGGCGATACTGAAATAAATGATTTAAACGAACAAGATTTAAATAAAAATACCGTTTTGGTTGGCATGAATGCCCATGTCTTTAAGGGTACAGTCAGAGAAAACTTACTGATGGGTATGTCAGATGCGTCTGATGACACCTTGTGGCAGGTGCTCGAAAAAGTTAATTTAGCTAACTTCTTAAAGACAGTCGATGGCCTTGACACTGAACTTAAAGAAGGCGGCAATAATTTTTCAGGTGGTCAACGGCAAAGGCTGGCTTTAGCACGAGCGCTACTGCGCGATGCCAAAGTTTATATTTTCGACGAGGCGACCAGCAATATAGACGTCGAAAGCGAAAATAGAATATTACAAGTTTTACAAGAATTAAAACAAACTAAAACGGTGATTATGATATCGCACCGTCTTGCCAATGTCGTTCAGGCCGATACCATATATGTACTTGAAATGGGCAAGCAAATGGGGCAGGGAAAACACAGCGAATTATTAACAAGCTGCCCAACGTATCAATCGTTGTGGCAAACTCAAAAAGAATTAGAAGCCTATGCAGGAGGTGCCCAATGAAATCGCGACAATCAGTAAAGACACTACTTCGCTTAGTAGGCTTAGTAAAACCACTTGTCGTACAAATGGTATTTGCCATATTATTGGGCGTTATTGGCCACTTAGAGGCCATTTCAATTAGCGTATTAGGCGCTTTTGCGCTGATTAATGTGTTGGGCTTTACAACGGCATTTTCACTGAATACTATCTTAACGCTATTGATCGTGTTTGCCTTTACCAGAGGTGTTTTTCACTACGGCGAACAACAGCTCAATCACTACATTGCCTTTAAGTTATTGGCATTAATACGCGACCGCGTCTTTACGGCGCTACGTCAATTGGCACCTGCCAAACTAGAAGTTAAAGACAAAGGCAATTTGGTTTCACTTATTACCAGCGATATTGAACTACTAGAAGTGTTTTACGCACATACCATATCACCTATTTTTATCGCTTTTTTCGTATCGCTAATCATGGTTATTTTTATCGGCAGCTATCATGTGCTACTGGGACTCTTGGCACTTGTTGCCTACTTTAGCCTAGGTGTGGTTGTTCCGCTATTAAGTGCTGGTGCAACACATGCCATCGGTGCTGAACACCGTAATAAATTTGGCGCGCTGGGTAGCTACTTTTTAGATAGCTTGCGCGGTATTTCTGAAATTATTCAGTATGGTGCCGGTGCAGATCGCCTGGCTAAAATTGATGCCCGAACAGACGAACTCAATGCGCTAAATGGTCAACTAAAAGACAAGGGGGCACGTTATTTAGCAACCAGCGAATTTTTAATTAGTCTATTTGGCTTTTTAATGCTGGCGGCGGCAGTTTCACTTAAATTATCAGGCTTTGTGGTTATCATGACGACAGTAGCACTATTATCGTCGTTTGGGCCTGTTATGGCACTGTCAAATTTAGGAGCAGGTTTATCAGAAACAGTTGCTTCGGCTAGTCGTGTACTGGAAATTTTAGATGAATCACCAATGGTCGAATCAGTTGAAAACGGCGCCGACATAACATTTGACGATGTCGCCTTAAACAATGTGTCATTTGGTTACGGGGCAGAAAAAATACTGGATGATTTTTCAATGCATGTCGCACGTGGCGATGTCGTTGGCATTGTCGGGCCATCTGGTTCAGGTAAATCGACCATGCTTAAATTGGTGATGCGCTTTTGGGATAGAAACAGCGGAGATATCTCGTTGTCAAAGCGCGACATTAAAGAAATAAACACCGCTAGTTTACGTGATAATCAAGGGTTTGTTAGACAAGAGAGCAGTTTGTTTTCTGACACCATTGAAAAAAATGTCAAAATAGGCAAGCTTAACGCAACCCGCCAAGAAGTCGAAGCAGCTTGTAAAAAGGCGTCGGTACACGACTTTATTGTCGGTTTGCCAGATGGTTATGACACCCAAATTGGCGAACTGGGTGACCGTTTATCAGGTGGTGAAAAACAGCGCATTGGACTAGCGCGTGCCTTTTTACACGATGCACCGCTATTGTTGCTCGACGAGCCAACCAGTAACTTAGACAGCTTAAACGAAGGTGTTATTTTAAAGTCGCTTGCCCAAGATAAGAATCGCACGACGATTTTAGTATCGCATCGTCAGTCGACTGTTGGCATTGCCAATCGTGTTATTGAGGTTGTACCAACGCGCAATTCATAGGTTATCTTTTGGTCTCGCGCTTTTAAATATCGGCACTTTACGTATGCGGACGACGGTGTCGCGCTAAACGGGGCAAACGGTGGAATTTATCGAAGCGCTTATGCTAACGCTGCGCAATTCCATCGTGCAAGTGCTCGCTAACGTTGCATCCTGCAACGTTCACGCAACGCGCTCCGAAGATTATTATAAACGCCCCTACGCTCCAAGCGCCCGCATCCATTAAAGTGCCTTTATATGATTTCGCGCTTGTCAGAAAGCGTTGAGTGCATCGGGTGGCTGTTGTTTTTGTAGTGGTAGTTTTGAGCGGAGCGCTGCCACCTAAAAAATTACTGCCAGCCGATGACTAAAGCGAAATGCTTTTGTTTCAAGCGCGATAAAAAGCATTTATTAAACTGCGATTTTATGAATACGTTTGTAATGACGAAATGTAACAATAGTTACCGACGCGCTAGTGACATTACTATAAAATGGTATTATTAAAACAAGACGCCATTAAGTGACACTAGCGCTTTAGTTTACAATAAGGAGTAACTTATGAGCTTAAATTTAGATAAAAAAGTATACGATTTATTAAATGAAAATGCCGATTTACAACCATTTTTAATATCAATTGGCTTTGATAATTTCAAGAACTTAGAAGCCATTCAGGCTGTCACAAAAATCATGACTTTACGCAAAATACTAAATGCGCGTGGCATTGCAATTGATGATTTTAATGAACGCTATAGCCAGTTTAGTGGTTTAGCAGAAGACAAGCCACAAATTGCACTTGAAGATGCTGAAATTATCATAAAAGGCGCGCTGCCTTGCCCAACAAAAGATAAAATACTGGCAGCTTATGATGAAAACTTTGGCGATGGTCAGTTAAAAATATACAGCGATTTAAAGAGCGCCAGCTTAGGCGTTGACTTTGTCGAACAGGGCGAATTATCAGTAGACGACTTGCCTGATGTCTTTGTTTCGCCGGGCTTTAAGTTTCCCTTTTTAGATGAACGTGCCAAACCGCTTTACAATAAAGACAATTTTCTTCAAGATGTCTTCAATTACAATGCGACATTTGAGCCGTTTAAGGATCCTGAGGGCGTTTTCCAAATCGCCGGTGGCGTCCCCTGCGTATTTTTGGTAAACAACACAGCGCATAGTGATGGCGAATGCCCACGCAGCTGGGCAGATCTGATCGACCCCAGTAAAGACGTAGAAATTACATTACCTATGGGTGATTTAGACGTCGTCAATGCCGTGCTTTTGACAATACATAGTCACTACGGCGAAGCTGGCGTAGACGCACTGTTGGCGAAATGCACCAGAAATATGCACCCGTCGCAAATGGTTAAGACAATGCTGCAAAACAAAATAAAGACGTCAATTAATATTATCCCTTATTTCTTTGGTACAATGGCAGAACGCAATGGCAATGTCGAAGTCATTTGGCCTGAAGATGGCGCGATATTAAGTCCTATATTTATGGCATTTAAAAGGCAAAAACAAGCTCAATTGAAGCCCGTTATCGACTTCTTTAGTTCAGAAAAGTTTGCTATCAGTATGTATGCAGACGGCAAGTTTCCCAGTAGCCTAGTGGGCATAGACAACCGTTTGCCAGGTAATTTTAAATGGGTCGGCTGGGATTATGTTCACAATAACAATCTAGAAAAACTAATGAAAAAATATGAGGAATTACTGTAATGAAATTAATTGTTGTATCTGGACCGCCATCTTCTGGTAAGACAGGCGTTATCATAAAAACGATCAAACATCTGCAAGAACGCGGGCAGCGTTGCGGCGTCGTCAAATTTGATTGCCTTTATACCGACGATGACCTTGAATATCAAAAAGAAGGTATTCCAGTAAAAAAAGGACTATCTGGTTCGCTTTGTCCCGACCATTACTTTGTTTCGAATATCGAAGAAGTGGTCCAGTGGGGCATTGCTGAGGGATTGTCGATACTGGTTACCGAATCAGCGGGTTTGTGTAATCGCTGTTCGCCTTATATCAAAGATATCATGGGCATGTGCGTCATTGACAACTTATCGGGTATCAACACGCCGCGCAAAATTGGACCAATGCTCAAAACGGCAGATATTGTGGTCATTACCAAAGGCGACATTGTTTCTCAGGCCGAAAGAGAAGTCTTTTCATCGCGTGTTGCAACCGTTAATCCGCGGGCGATTGTCTTAAATGTCAATGGTTTAACGGGTCAGGGTGCCTATGAACTATCGACTTTAATCAGTCAAGATGATCGACAAGTCAGCAGCCTAGAGGGCATGAAATTGCGCTATCCAATGCCAGCGGCACTCTGTTCGTATTGTCTGGGTGAAACGCGCATTGGCAAACAGTATCAAATGGGAAATGTCAGCAAGATTCAAATAAAAATGGGTGAGTTATGAGAATAAAAGAACTAATCGAAAAATATCCCTTTGTCGTCGATTATTTTGTGGAATATGGCTTTGCCTATCAGGACAACGAAGAACAAACGCTAGATCAGTGTATTGCAGCGTTCGATGAAGATGCCTTAGAAACATTGGGTGACCCCGAACTCTTTAAACAAAATTTAAAACTGTATATTGAGCAAATGATTAAAATGCTCGGCTTAGACGATGCAATTAATAGTATTACCATATTACCGGGCACCAATAAATACGGTGAACCTGAAAAATTTAGTGAAATAATTATTGAAAAATCGCAAATTGTGTCAATTGTTGGACCAACTGGTTCAGGTAAAAGCAGGTTGTTAGGTGATATTGAGTGGGTTGCCAATGGCGATACGCCAACCGAACGGCGCATTTTAATCAATGGCGAAAAACCAGACTTAAAATGGCGCTTTAGTGCCAATAATAAGTTAGTTGCGCAACTTTCACAAAACATGAACTTTGTGATGGATCTCAGCGTCGAGCAATTTTTAAGATTACACGCTAAGAGTAGAATGGTCGAAAATGCTGATGCTGTCATTGATAAAATCATTGAAACAGCCAATGATCTATCAGGTGAACAATTTGACAGAGAGGCCAATATCACGTCGTTAAGCGGTGGGCAATCGCGTGCTTTGATGATTTCTGATACGGCAATACTGAGCAGTTCGCCAATTGTCTTAATTGATGAAATCGAAAACGCCGGTGTCGATCGCAAAAAAGCACTAGATCTATTGGTATCAGAAAGTAAGATTGTATTGATCGCCACACATGACCCGACCTTGGCTTTAATGGCTGACAAGCGTATTATTATTAAAAATGGCGAGATACTAAAAATTATTGAAACCAGTCAAGAAGAAAAGCGCGTTTTAGAAGAACTTGAAAAAATGGATCGTATTTTGACAAATATGCGCGGACGCCTACGGATAGGTGATATACTTACAATAGAAGATTTTTAACATTTCTTTATAAATGTTTATATGATTAACAATTAGGATATATATAGATAGTCTAGCGAGAATAGACTATTTATATTTTTTTAAAGAGGAGGAATTTATGAACGAATTGAATTACTATGTTAATTCTGTAATGGGAAATCTAATGCCAATTCTTGGCGCAATTCTTATTCTTATCATTGGCTGGATTATCGCAAACTTTATTGCCAATAAAATTGGTGGCTTACTTAAAAAGAGCTCGCATGTTAAGAAATTTGTCGGTAAATTTAGTGGCAAAGAAGGCGGCGAAGAAAAAATTATCAATATCATCGTAAAAGTAATTTTCTTTATACTAATTATTTTTGTATTAGGCGCCGTGTTTGATGCCTTAAACTTGAGGATTATGACCGACACACTTAATCGCTTCTTGGGTCCGATTTTTGCGTTTGTTCCTAAGTTGATCGGTGCTGTCATCGTATTGATTGTTGCTTGGATAGTTGCCACATTAATAAAAATGCTTGTACAAAAAGCTGGTGAGCAATTTGGCTTAGACGGTCGCGTGCAATCTGAAGAAAAAACAGGTAGCTTTACTAAGGCGCTTGCTGACATAGCCTTTTGGGTTGTCATGTTCTTGTTCTTGCCGCTTATTCTATCGACCCTAGAACTGGGTGGTATACTTGCACCGTTACAGAATATGATCGATAAAATATTCAGTATGATTCCAAATATTATTACAGCAGCTATAATTCTGTTAATCGGTTGGTTTATTGCAACGAAGATAAAAGAAGTTGTCGCATCAGTTTTAGTTTCAGCAGGTGCTGATCGTCTATTAAAACAGGACGAAAATGACACCATGAAGGTTTCAGAAATACTCAGTCTGTTGGTTTATGTACTTATTTTGATTCCAGTAATTGCCGCTAGTCTACAAGTTTTAGGTTTAGAAACACTTGCGCTACCAGTTAGCAATATGATTGCACAGATTCTCGGATTTGTACCAACATTATTTGCTGCTGCTGTCATTATATTTATCGCTTACTTCTTTGGTAAGATTATCGGTGATATCGTGACGGGGGTCATTGCTAAATTTAATGTTGAAAAAGGCTTAAAGAATATCGGCATTTTATCTAAAGAAAGCGATTTACACGTCGGTAAAATTGTTGGCAAATTAGTGTTTGTATTAATCGTATTCTTTGCTGCATTGCAAGCGGCCGAATTGTTAGGTTTCGCACAGATTACCGATTTAGCTAATCAGTTTATTGTCCTATTTGGCAAAGTACTACTGGGCTTAGTGGTTATTGCACTTGGTTTCTATGTAGCACAGTTTGTCGCTTCAATTATCTTAAAGCAAAATACCACTTCGTCAAAAATGTTAGCTACCTTAGCTAGAGTAATTATTGTGTTCTTTGCACTGGCTATGGGCTTGACACAGATGGGTATTGCAGATGACATTATCAAAATGGCATTTGGCTTTACATTGGGTGCTATCGCAATCGCAGCTGCCATCGCCTTTGGTATTGGTGGTCGTGATGAAGCAGCGCGCTTACTCGAAAAAATTAGAAAGGGCAAAGATAGCAACGATTAAGATTTAATAGTTGATTAATAAGCTGCGGCACATAACGCTTTTTACATGTTGTTAATATGCCGCATTATGCAAAAGCGGTTCCGCAAAACGGGGCGGCTTTTTGCTTTAGTTAATATTTAAGGCGTTTCGAACAAGTGTACTATTTGCATGGATGAGCAGCAAATGCTTGCATTTACGACTAAACGCAGTTTTTCGTAGAGGCGTGAATATTCGAGGGCAGTTTTTTATTTTTGACTATTTATCAGTGACGATTTAATAATTTTATGATATTATAATGATAGAAATAGCATTTATAATTGCCTAGAATGTGCGTTGTCTAAAAATAGAACCACTGATATAGCATTGGGACCATCGGGTTCTGGCGTTAAAGTCGCGCCCAGTAAGTGGGATGGCTGCGGCGTCGGACAGATCACCCACCTGGAAGAGGTGTGGTGTCTATTTAAGGATGACGGCATTCCGGGCGATTGATTTTAAACGTCGTTACGAGGAGACACAAATGAAATGGTTTAAACGCGGATTGATCACGATTATCATTTTAGCTTTGTGTCTTTTTGCTTGGCAGTATAGTAAATATGCTAACTCGGTTATCAGTACTTACTACGATGAACAAGAAAAGATTATTTTGTACTTAAATGACAGCCCAATAACGACCATTTCAGCCATGCTTGAAAGAGATGGCCACAGTTTTATTAACATTGACTTAATTCAACAAAATCTATCCAAATCAGTTAGTTTTGATGCCAGTGGTAAACGCTTATTAATTCCGCTTAACCAGTTAAAGCGTAATAATTTAGACGCTAAACTGGTTAATTTAGTTAGTCAAGACAATTTTCAGGTTAATATACCGATTTTAAATTTTGCAGATAACAATTATATTGACATTAAATATTTACCGTTTATTTCTGACCTTGCTTGTGTTGAAGCAAAAAAGCCCTATCAGTTTTACAGTGCCGCTTTTGCCTGCCGCTACAGCTTTATTGAGTATCCAACGGCATTAAAAATAGAACCGCGTTTCTTCGCGACCGAATTAAGAGAATTACAAACGGCAGAAAAAGTGTTTATCGTTGACCAAACGGTTAGGTATGTTAAAGTGCGTACGACGCGTGGTGAGACCGGTTATGTTGCGCGTTCAGATATAGAAACATTATATGATGTAACGCAGTTGCCCATTAAACTTGATGGCAAATTAAATAAACGACCTTATGGGCGCTTGCAGTGGACATTTGATTATTTCAGCGATTATAATGCCGTTATTAAGGGCTATTCTCGCAAAAAAATTAGCGGTTTAGATGCGCTTGTTCCCAATTTTTTTAAATTTTCAGCTGGGGGATGGGTAATTAATAATTGCGATTTTAATTATGTCAATAAAGCGCATCAATTCGGTTATAGCGTATTTGCTCAAATTGATAATCAATTTGATAAACAGTTGACTCATCAAATTTTAAGTGATCCCAAAATGAGAAAGCGCGTTATTGACCAATTATACTTCTATTTGACACTCTACCAAATTGATGGGATTAATTTAAATATACTCAATGTTGCCGATGAAGATAGGCTCGATTTAGTATTATTTGTTAAAGAGCTCAACAAAAAACTAAAAACTGAATCTATTGTAATCAGTTATAATTTATTACCACACGACAGTGCTGAACACTGGTCGCGCTATGCCGACAATAAAGTGATTGCAAGACATTGCGATTACGTTGTTTTAATGACATATGATGAACATGCCGGCAATTCTAATGTAGCGGGTTCGGTAGCTTCGTTGCCATGGACAGAACAGTGTATAGATACTGCCCTACGCGAAGTGCCGAATGCCAAGTTGGTAATGGGTGTACCGACGTATACGCGGCTTTGGCATGAAAAAGACCACGTTGTCATGGCTTCGCCAAGAAGCTATCTGTCAAGTAAAGCATTGGCGATGAAGGCGCTACCCGACTTTTTAGAAAAACATGTTTACTATCGTACGTTTGATGAAAAAGCGGGTCAAAACTACTATGAAATGCAAAATAAAACGGGTGAAACCTTAAAGATTTGGGCAGAAGATACGCAGTCTGTTAAAGCGCGTTTGGCGCTGATTAAAAAATATGATTTAGCAGGGGTTGTCAGTTGGCGTAAGGGGTTTGAAACGGAAGACTTTTGGGCGATCATCGAAAGTCATTTGGATAAATAATCGAATGAAAAAACGCTTGCATATGTTAGCGTTTTACGAGATGATATTTTGGAATGGCGATTGAAACGCTCCTTGTACTGAAATCGTTCCGCTTTATCGTTTCGCTAGGACAACCCGCTTCGCGGAACGTTACGCGAAAGATAAAGCTCCACCGCGTACTGGCGTCGCTGACA
>PDWI01007873.1_pt1 | contig 13032 bp, 11 predicted proteins | sample 1430891 | NCBI WGS metagenome assembly PDWI01 (sample SAMN01162508, study PRJNA174530) | Oral metagenome, whole genome shotgun sequencing project. | biome: Marine environment; feature: Marine mammal; material: Swab sample of the gingival sulcus; isolation source: swab sample of gingival sulcus... | reverse complement strand
CCAACCAGACTCTAGCCTTTTCTTTTCTAATTGAATGGTATCTAGTGTGGTATTATTTTCTAAAAGAGCATAAAACGTATTGTCATCTCCTACTGTAACACTAAATTCAACACCATAGGGTTCAAACGCCTCATTTTCTTTTAGTTCTAGTAAGTACGTATTCCCACTCACAACGTCTATATTAGTGATTTTAGAATCTAGTTCTTTCTTTTCGACAAACTCTTGTGTTGCTAGATTTGTAATCTTAAAGACTGCCTCAGCATCTACACCATCTTTATCAACACTAAGTTCACTTATCACCGAAAAACTGTACACTATATGGTTCAAATGCTTCGTTTTCTTTTAGCTCTAGTAAGTACGTATTCCCCTCGACAACGTCTATATCGGTGATTTTAGAATCTAGTTCTGTCTTTTCGACAAACTCTTGTGTTTCTACATTAGTAATCTTAAAGACAGCCTCACCATCTACACCATCTTTATCCACTAATATCTCAGTAATTACGCCTTCATTTTCAGGTAGCTTCCCCTCCGTTTCTGGCACATTAATGGCATTAGCAAATGAGAATAAATTAACTATTTGAAAAATGATAAAACAAGTGATAAATAGCAGTGTTTTAATAGATAATTTTTTTAATTTCATAACAATCCTCTCGTATTTCCATATACTAATATTTTAAACCAAAACATATAAATAATCAACTAAAATACAGTTAAAAAAGTTGATTATAACTGTAAAATAAATGTAATAAAAAAAGCGGAAAATCCGCTTCATATTAAAGTGCTTACGCTATTGTTTTGAAATGGCTGCTTCCACTAAACCATAGAACAATGGATGTGGCCTATTTGGTCTAGATTTGAACTCTGGATGAAATTGACACGCAATGTAGAAAGGATGATCCTTTAATTCTATTATTTCTACAAGCTTTTTGTCTGGAGACATCCCACTTATGACAAAGCCATGTTTCCTAAATATTTCTCTATATTCATTATTAAACTCATATCGATGTCTATGTCTTTCAGATATATTGGTGTTCTTATAAAGCTCATATGTCTTCGTTCCTTCAACCACATTACACTCATAAGAACCAAGTCTCATTGTTCCTCCCATTTCTTCAATATACTTTTGATCTTCCATGATATGGATTACTTGATGAACTGAAAATGGATTAAACTCTTGAGAATTTGCCTCCTCAAGTCCTACTACATTTCTAGCAAATTCAATGGATGCTATTTGCATTCCAAGGCATAAGCCTAACATAGGAATCTTGTTCTCTCTAGCATACTTACTAGCTACTATTTTGCCCTCAATTCCTCTATCACCAAACCCGCCAGGTATCACTATTGCATCTACATCACCTAGCAACTTATCGGAATTATTAGAATCAAGTTCTTCGCTTGAAATCCACTTAATACTTATCTTTGAGTCAAGGTGCATGCCGGCGTGTTCAAGAGATTCATAAACTGAAATATAAGCGTCTCTTAATTCAACATATTTCCCAACAATGGCAACACTAACATTTTTCGTCCTATTTTTATCTATATCGACAATCTTCTTCCATTCCGATAAATCAGGCTTTAAACATTCCAGTTTTAAAATATGACATGCTTTTTTGGCTAGTCCTTCCTCTTCAAGCATGATTGGCACTTCATATAGTGACTCTGCATCTAAATTGTTAAACACATCACTGCTATCCACATTACAAAACAATGCAATTTTATCTTTTAATTCATTGGAAAGAGCCATTGGAGACCTACATATAATGACATTTGGTTGAATCCCTATTTCTCTTAGTTCCTTTACAGAGTGCTGAGTAGGTTTTGTTTTAAGCTCACCCGCTTTATGTAAATAAGGTATTAATGTCACATGGATATACATTATATTCTCTTCACCTTCATCATACTTCATCTGTCTAATTGCTTCTAAAAATGGTAAAGACTCTATATCACCAACAGTACCTCCTATTTCCGTAATAACAATATCTGCTTCATTACCAAGAATTTTTATTCTTCTTTTTATTTCATCCGTTATGTGGGGAATTACTTGAACTGTAGAACCTAAATAGGCACCTTCTCTTTCCTTATCTAGCACGTATTGATACACCTTCCCAGTTGTTACATTACTATACATGTTTAAATTTTCGTCTACAAAGCGCTCATAATGACCTAGGTCTAAATCCGTCTCAGCGCCATCATCTGTAACAAAAACTTCGCCATGTTGATACGGACTCATGGTTCCCGGGTCAACATTTATATATGGATCAAATTTTTGCATAGCAACTTTATATCCTCTCGATTTAAGAAGTCTACCCAAAGATGCTGCCGTTATTCCCTTTCCTAAGGAAGAAACTACTCCTCCCGTAACAAAAATATACTTTGTTTCCATTAACATCCCCCTAAAAAAGTGGTGGTTATCCCACGATAGGATCCCCACCAAAAGTAAATCTTCACTAGATGGGCACCCTATATGGGTGCTCACAGGAATAGTATATATTAATAGCCATTCATAGTCAATGGTTTTATTTGTTGTTAGTCCAGTTCAAATAATCATTTATCACTTGATCGGGACTACCTTGTTGAACCATTTCGCCTTCATGAATCCACAGCACTTCATCACATAGTTCTCTTAGATTCTCCATATTATGTGAAACGATGATAACGGTCCTAGTGTCATCTAATATTAACTCTTTCATTTTTTCATAGCTTTTTTTTCTAAAGATAGAGTCTCCAACACTAAGTATCTCATCGATTAGCATGATATCCGTCTCTAAAATAGCAGTTATTGAAAAAGCAAGTTTCGATTTCATCCCTGATGAATAGGTATTTACTGGTTTTTCAATAAAGTCACCTATGTTTGCAAATGCAATAATACTATCTATCTTTTCATTAATTTCCTCTTTTGAAAACCCTAATAACATCCCTGATAAATATATGTTTTCTCTACCACTAAGCCTATTTTGAAAACCCACGCCAATTGCTTGAAGCGATACCTTATTGCCAAATAGATTGATTTCACCACTGTCCGGTGAAAAAATACCAGCAATTGATTTTAAAAGGGTGCTCTTACCAGATCCATTTCTACCTATGACACCAAGTATTTTCCCCTCTTCTAAAGAAAAACTAATATCTTTCAACGCGTGAAAAACATCATTTTTGACTCTCTCACCCTTCAATAAATTTTTCTTTACGGAGAATTTTCGTAGTGTTGTATACTTAATATTTAAATTTTTGACTTCCAATGCTATTTTTTTCATCACATCACCTTAGCATAACTATTTTCATATTTTTGAATGATTTTTATTCCAATAACATTTAACAAGATACCTATCAATAGCCACATCATTAAATAATTAAAATCAGGATTTTTATTATACAACAGTACTTTTCGCATCTGATTGATTGTAAATGCGGCAGGATTGACAATCAAAAGTATTTTGTTAAAAGGCTCTGGTACATTCTTTAATATACTATAAAAAACCCCAGAAAGATAAAATGTCATTTTTAAAACAATATTAGTTATGTTTAATAAATCCTCTAAATATACACCAAAATGCATAAATATCATTGCCGCACCAAAAACGACAATATAAAAAACACAAAATATTGGTATAAACCAAATGATGGTAAGGCTAAATGGCACTCTTAAAAAAATCATTAAGATAATCATAAGAAAATATGATATAAATGTTTTAAATAAATAGACTAGTGATTTTTTTAAAATGATAATATATTTTGGAATATATATTTTACTGACAATACTTCTATTGTTTAGTATAAGCTTAACGGAGCCAAGTATCATCCAATTGAAAAATGTCCATGTGGTAATACCAACAAAAACAAACACACTAAAATAGGCTTCTTTGGTATTAAATACTACCTTTGCAACAAACATATATATCAGCATAAACGCCAATGGTTCCAGTATCCACCAAAGCCAATTTAAATATGAATTAGCAACTTCTGTTCTAAGTTCACATTTAGCAGCATATCTAGCATATTTAAAATACTTTTTTAAGTTTAAAAAGAACTCTTTCATCATCAATGCACTCTTTCTGCTATTCTCTCACCAAGTCGAACCTTTGTCTCAATACCTTTACCCGAATTATACAATATATCTTGATCGATTGATATAATATTCTTTTTTACAGCAAGTATTACTGTAGAGCCACCAAATTCAAATCGCCCTTTTTCCTCTCCGCGTTTAACAAGAGCTTCTTGGTGATAATTTACAATCTTGCCTACCATCATCGCGCCAACTTCCATCATAAGAATATTGTCAAAATGCTTACTCCTTAAAATGGAATACTCCCTTTGATTCTCTTTATATATTGGCAAGTTATCATTTGCGATGGGATTGACGGTATGATAAAACCCATTTATAACGATATTATCCGTTTTAATACCATCATCAACATAAGAGTATCTATGATAATCCTCTACTGATAACCTAAAGACTAGTAAATACCCACCTAAAAACTCTCTTTCTAGTTCTTTACTTCTAGTCAGCTCATAAAAAGTATACGCTGTATCTTTTATATAGAATCTTCCATCTTTGTGAATCTGATATACTGATAATTTGCTATCACAAGGCGACATAAAATGGCTTTCATTCCTATCAACAGGCCTTTTTCCTTCTTTAATTTTTCTTATAAAAAACTCATTATATGATCGATAGGATTTCTCCTCATACTCACTCATATCAATATTATTATTTTTTACAAATTTTTTAATGGCAAGAGATGATAGTCTTGTATTTAAAACAAACCCTGCTATTTTTGAAATAAAAGGTTTGACGAACACCTTTAATAATCCCCTGCCAACATTTGTCTCATATAAATGTCGCAGGAACTTATCCTGCGATTCATTTTGTTTTATTAAATTTCCTTGTCTATCGATAACGCTCATATATAACCTTTTCTTAGTGTAGTGGTGGATGAATAATCATATATTTTTTATACCACCAACTAATTGCTAAAACCACAAATACTATAGTCACTATAATTGCTAACTGCTTATTAGTAGGTTTCTTTAACTTAAAATCAACGATAAATGCAACCCCTGTCGCAAACATTGTTAATAGGATTACCAAATAAAAAGCAGATTTCGTTAATACAAAATTTAAGAGAAATACTATTGGTAGTATAATAGCAACAGAAGTAACCGGAAGCCCATGATAAAACTTATTTGCTCCTTCTTCATTCATCTGTCTATTGATTTCCAACACATTAAAAAATGCCAACCGTATAAGCGCCGCTGTAACGTAAAACACAATGACAGCAATAGCTAAATACCCTCTCATACCTATTAAATAGCATAGTAATGCTGGAAAGACACCAAAAGAAATCACATCCGCTAAAGAATCTATTTGTATTCCATACATTTTTTCATCTTTAGTCCTATTTTTCTTTGTTCTTGCAACTTTGCCATCAAACATATCAAGTAGCCCGGAGAGGGCAAGACATGTTATTGCTATTCTATAATGACCACCGATGGCAAACATCATGCCTACTATCGATGAAGCTAAACTCATATATGTTAGTATTACTGTATAATCGTAAAATCCAATCATTACTTTTTAACCCTTTCAAATGAGATAAGCTCATTAAACTCCTCTATTAATTCATCAAATACCGCCAATGCCTCATCGATCACATCACCTTTTAACATATCGATACCGGCATCTTGTAATACGTTTGTAGGATACTTCGATGAACCAGCTTTTAAGAAGGTAAAATACTGTTCAAGCGCACCTTTTTTACCATCCATTACACGTTTAGATAGACTCAAAGCGGCACTTAACCCAGTAGCATATTGGAAAACATAGAAGTTATAATAAAAATGTGGTATCCTACTCCACTCATATCTTATTTTATCATCAATTTCAACAGCATCTCCAAAATACTTTTGAACCAATTCATAATACATGTCACTTAACGTTTCAGAAGTGAGCGATTCCCCTTCTTCTACCACTTTATGAATATCTCTTTCAAATTCAGCAAACATCGTCTGTCGAATAATAGTTCCTCTAATGGTATCAATAAAATGGTTTAATAAATACAACCTTTTATTCACATCCGTTTCTTTGCTTAATAAATAATTATTTAATACACTTTCATTAAACGTTGATGCAATCTCAGCAAGGAATATGGAATACGATGAATACACATAGTCTTGATTTGTCGATGAATAGTACGAATGCATAGAGTGCCCAAGCTCATGCGCTAAGGTAAACATGTTATTGACATTATCCTGCCAGTTCATAAGAATATATGGATTGCTATCATAAGAACCAGAAGAATATGCGCCACTCCTTTTGCCCGGTGTTTCATATAAATCAATCCAGTTTTCACTAAATGCTCTTTTTAAATTATGTACATAGTCTTCTCCCATTAAAGAAAGCGCATTTACAATATGTTCTTTTGCTTCATCATAAGTAACTTTGTACTCAAAATCTTTAATAAGCGGCACATACATATCATACATATGCATGGCTTCCAATCCTAATATTTCTTTTCTCATTTTATTGTATTTATGAATTTTAGGAAGTGATTGGTTAACTTTTTCAATAAGGGTATCGTAAAGCGCTGTCGGAATATTATTGCTAAAGAGCGCGCTATGCATCGCGCTATCATAGCCTCTTATCTTCGCTAGGCTCACTCTTTTCTTTACTTCAGTAGATAATACCTCTGCTAAGGTATTCGTATGATCTTTAAACACGTCATACATCCGGTCAAAAGCTGCTTTTCTTACATTAGCGTCTTTAGACTCTAAAAATAATACATAGTTGCCATGCGTAAGTTCAACATCGTTTCCATCAGCATCTTTTATTGTTCCAAATGTTAAATCCGCATTATTTAGCATACTAAATATAGAAGCTGGTGCAGATGTTAGCTCACCAAAAGACGATATAATCTTCTCTTCGGACTCGCTAAGTACATATGGCTTTCCTCGGAGTATATCGTCAATATAAAGGAGATACTTGCCATTTTTATATTCCTCAGCATATTTTCTAACCTTTTTTTCATCACATGCCAGTAGTTCTGGCTCAAAAAATGCCAGTTTACTAGATATCTCAACAAGCTTAGATTTTACCATATTTTGATAGGCCTGATATTTACTATTTTTCAAATCCAAATCACTATTTAAATGCGCATATACATACACATTATGAGATAATCTACTTAACGTTAAAGAGGTCTCTATGGCGTTAAACAGATTCTCTTTCGAAGCCGTTAATTTCCCCTTATACTTCAATACATCATCACAAAGAGTATCTAACATATGAACGTCTTTTAAAAATGCTTCATCATTTTTATATAGTGGTGTTAAGTCCCACTTAAATTCTTTTCCAATTTCATCTCTACTACTGTAACTAATCATGTAATTCCTCTATATCAGTAAATTCTTTTCTGAATTAAGTATATAAAAACCCTTTCGATTCATATTATCTTTCCTGTTATATTTCATAATCGTACCATCAAGTTGTCTGAAAACGCCACCTGCTTCTGTTATGATAAGATCCATAGGTGCAACATCCCATTCCATGGTAATTCCAAATGAATAGTGTATATCTGCAAGTCCTCTTGCGATATACCCTGCTTTCCTAGCGCCTCCCATTTTTCTTATGACACTAATTCTTGGAGATTCAAACAGCGTAAGTAAATCTTGTTTTACCTTCGTATGAGTTCGAATAACTTCAAGCTTATCGGTCTTCTCTTTTACCTCTAGTCTTTCGGTTTTTCCTTCATACTCAAAGTAAGCACCTTCCCCCTTTATGGCATAGTACATTTCCTTTATAACAGGGCAATAGACAAGTCCTACAACAACCTCTTCTCCCTTTAATAAGGCAATATTAATGGTAAATTCATCATTCTTTTTAACAAATTCTCTCGTCCCATCAAGTGGATCTATAACCCATATATACTCCGCATGAAATCTCTCGCCCGTATCTTCACTTTCTTCCGATAAGATAGCATACTCTTTAAACTCATCTTTTAACATTTTTACTATAACATCATTCGATCTCTTATCTGCAATTGTCAACGGTGTATTGTCTTCCTTATAATCAACATCAAAATCCTCATTATAATACACATCTAATATCTCGCATGCACCCTTAAGTGCCGCTTTTTTCATAAACTCTAATTCTTTTTCGTACATCATTCCCTCACATAAAATAATGAAGTCCAATCATCGAACTTCATAATAATCAATTAAATATTTTTTTTCGTAAATCAATATTTATAGTCATTTGTCAAACAGTTCAATATTGTCTTAAAAAATACGCTCTATTTAGACTATCATTTTTTAATAACAATTCCTACAATAACGAATTATATCATATTTATCTATTTTTTTCAATGATTACAATTATTGACTATGACACGATATCCGAGAAGATACTACTTGCTTTTCATAGCAGCAATGTAGTGATTAACAAGATCATCTGTCACTTTTTTCCAGCTTTTACCCAACGTGTGAGTCCTCGCGTTTCGACACATATCCAAGTAAACATCCCTATCCGAAAACAGGTTTTGAATACGCTTTACAAACTCGATAGGCTCATTTTTAGTTATTGCGTATCCATTAAATCCATTGATAAGATCATCTGTTATTCCTCCCACATAAGAGGCAATAACTGGTACTCCCGATGCCATGGATTTAATAATGGAATCGCTATAAGCTGAACTATTGGCCGCAAAAAGAAACACGTCAGATTCTCGGTACTTCTTTGCCATTGCTTCTTCATGTAGTTGCGGTAAACAAAGTACATTTTTCACATTTTTACTTTGAAGTTTTTTTAGTAAAACACCGCTACCTATTATTTCAAAAGAATACTTATAATCTAAAGCATTTAACTCATAAGCTATATTTAGAAGCGTTTGGATAGTATACTCATTATTGATATCACCCACATATAGTAACTTTTTTACTTCTCCTAACTGTTTATCTTTTTTAGGTTTATAAAAAAGTGTGTCTATTCCATCATTCCACTTAACGTTATGTTCGATACCAATCGAGTGGAGCTGCTCAATAGAATAAGTGGATACCGCTAGATTGACAAATGCGTTTTCGTGTATTTCTTTTATATATTTATGAGAAATTTCTTTAGGATAATCCTTTAAATCAATCGTAAACGAAGCAATATAAGGTATTGCCTTTTCACTAGCATACTTTGCTGCGAAAAGACCGAGTTGACTTTCTGATATTATGTGAATAATATCGGGCTTATATTTATCAATTTCTTTCTTAAACTTGTTATAGAGAATAAATGAAAAATTGAATTTATCATACAATTTGAGATTCGAGAATTTCAAAAACACATGATTGCTATCGTCGTTCTTTGGGTCGCCAATAGAATACACTTTATATATCAGTAACATTTTATTAAATTCTTCTTCTAGCTTAGATATGGTGTTTGAAATGCCATGTTCATTTACTTGATATAAGTCTGTTACAATTGCTATTCTCATAGTACCTCCTTTCATCTACGACCTACGTGTTTTCTATAATTTTTTTAATATTATCGATTCCTAGCCTGTTAATGGATCTTCCTTCTAATCGAAAGTCTCTACCTATTGCAGCCGATGCAATCTCTATTAGCGATGTACAAACTGGCGTTTTGACACCTAAGTACTCCCCCAGTGTCTCAAGCAAGACAAGTCCTTCAGGGACATCTTCTGAAATATACCTTGAATCGACTGTCATGGGCCCTTTCGCTCTAGTTGGCATATTTGCATACCAAAAGAAAATTTCTTTTGCATCTCTTTTGTCATCTAAAGTATTTCTAAATTTACAAGCGTCAACATAGGACATTTTTTTATAGTGTAGTCTGCCTAAAATATCCATTTTTTCTGCATCTAATTTTTCTAAAATATTCCATACACTTGGTGTCCACACTTCGGCGTACATATAATACTCTCCATTTGTTTTTTCTATTCTAGGTATGCTCATAATAGCGCCTACCGTATGAACGATCATATTGGGATTGTGTAGTGCAATTTCTACCGTACTCATATAATGAAAATTATAATTAAACGCCTCTAAAATTTCTTTTGTTTTGGACCGTTTGGAAACAGGATAAACACCTATCATATTTCGTACATTTCTAAATCCAACCTTCACAAGACCAAGCTCATTTTCTTTATCTAATCTAGCATCTATAAACGAACTCGTCGCCTCTACAATGGTTAGATCTTTATCAGAAGCGTATTTCATAAAATATGCTGTTGATAAATACCCTGGGTTTATAATGATAACTTGACCATCTTTTAAATATTTGCTTACCCTCTTAATGACATCTTCATGATACTTCGTTTGAACATAAATAATAACAACTTCTGCCTCGGACACTTGACTCATATTTCTAGTTACAACGCTTATCGTGGTCTCTTTTATTTTCCCATTTTCTAATAGTTTTATGTTGCCATCATTATCTTGTAAGTATTTAAAATTCTGATCATGCATACTGTTAGAAGTTTTGATTAAAATGACTTCTTGCCCTTTTAGCGATAAATCGGCCGCAACAGCACAACCGGCATTTCCCGCCCCTAATATAGCAACTTTCATTTTTTCCTCCTACAAATACTTTTGTTTTTTTAGTGCTATCTTCCTATTGAAATAACTTTTTAAATTATCATTAAATTCTGCCACTTTGTGAAGATCTGGATAAATATTGATCTCCAGTATTTTTAGTCCCGTATCTGAAATAACAACATCAAAGCCCATATACTCTATTTCTGGAATCGATCGTGCTACTTCTAATACTGTTGAACAGACGCCATCCCAATCAGGTATGTGTCCTTTTATGTCAACTTTGGTATCCGGGTGCGTTTTACACGTAACATAGAAGTGATTGACAAGACGTTCCCCCTCTTCATAACGTCCGTCTTCTAAGTCGACATTCACAACGATTCCACCGAATGCCACATTATCAGTATAGTTGCTCTTTGAAGAGCCAATTCTCATATAACATTGTTTTATTGTTGGTTCATTCTTACTATTGTTTACCACAATCATCCTTACTGTATTGGCGGAATCAGGATAGATCCTTCTAAGCTCTGGCGTCATAAATAAATACTCTGTAACAATATAATGGTATTTTAAATGCTTCATTTTATTACTAAGAGCCTGTTCGTCTATCACTTCGCCATTGATAAAGAAACAGTCCTCTTTATACTCCAGTCTATAAAACCCTTCTCCGTGGAGCCCTGACGATCGTTTTAAGGCTAAGATTTGTTTTTCTTTCAGCAAATCAATGACATCCTTTATATCCATCTTCTTATTACCTTCTATGTAATCAGGCATACTATAGACAACGGTTTCATTCCCATCCCTATATAAAAGAAAATAATACTGTGGTAATAACTCTTTGTAATCATTTAGAAAATATCGAAATGTCGCTTTATCATTCACATATATTTGATAGTTTCCATTAATTCGATTTAGCCAAGCATAATCATAATCTGATAAAAACTCTTTATAGTTATCATTGGTTAGATTATATTGATGAATTCGAAACGATAAGAAGCCTCTTTTCCACGCCCATACCTTCTTATTAAACGCAATATCTTTATTATTAACAAAATCATCTTTTAGCGCCTTTAACCACAATTTTTGCATGAAAAATCTTGTGCCTTTCCGAGCAAATTTCAGTATTATTTTTTTTCGAACAACTCTTCTAAAAGCGCTGTTATAACTTTTCTTGTATTTGTTTATTCTTTCTTTTTTATGCGTTGATTGTTCAATCAAATAGTCATTTAACTTATTTGAAAACCTATATTTTGGCATGGTCAGTTTTGTGATGATGCGATCTAATCGTACATCAGAACGGTCCACGTCAAAGCGAATGCAAAAAAACTTCAGTAACATCAAGCGCTCTGAAAACGAATACGCATATGTTTCTATTTTTTTACAAACTTCTTTTTCAATTACCACATGACCATCTAAATCTCGACCCGTTTTGATATCAAAACTCTTCTCCGTATACTCACTGTTCTCTTCATCATATTCTCTATAAGAAAACTGTAGCAATTCATTGATATCGCTTGCAACATAAACATCAACTTGTTTTGTTGAACACTTTTGATTATTAAACGGTTTAATAAGTATGTATTCATTAAAAGCATCTAGATTAAAATTGCTAAAGTCAAAATCATTATCTAAAAAGAACGTTTCTTTCCGATTATAGTTTTGGTAAAATAAGGGTCTTAAAAGAAAGGGACCTTGTTCTTTTACAATATCAATAAACTCCTCTTTCGTAAGGACTCTATTATGGTCCATCTTATAAATAATGACAATCTTATCATCTCTTGTTACCAAACTCATATATATTTTAGGAATTATCTCTTCATAGTCTTTAAACATAATCCCAGGAATTACATTGCTACCTGCCCATTTACAAAATGACGTATTTAGTGGCAACATTTCCATACAATCAATATCTTTTATAAATTTTGAAGTTTCAATTTGCTTTTTGCTTTCTAAATCATAATGATAAATAGAATCCGACAAAAAACCATTTTTATATGCTACCTTTTCGTATTTATTAGAATGCTTAGAATCTTTTGTTGACAAATGTTTATTCACCCATTTTGAAGAAGTGTATCTGGTATACCCTTTCCTTACGAATCCTATTATTTGTACTTCTTTGTTAATTTTTCTAAATAAACCCATTTTTCCTCTACCCCTTAAGTAACTATCTCTTGTTAATTATAACACAATAATAGCCTATTTATTTTTCGTTTTAGCAAAGGAGGTAAGATAAAAGCATTCGCAACGGACTGCTGTGGACTTATAAGAAGCTGCGCATGCATGAAGCTATTAAATACTAATCTGCCATCATTGTTGTCTGTAAATTAATTAATTCAGAAGAAACAGTAATAGATAAAATAAAAATGATAATAAGTAAAAAAGTATCTTTTTATAAAGATACTGCAGAGCTTAGACAAACCTATAGTTAGCATTACTAGTTAATGTTGCTATAGGTTCTATTTTTTTGATCATTTTTTGAAAATATAAGATTTTTATTAAAAA
>PDWI01007966.1_pt1 | contig 13033 bp, 15 predicted proteins | sample 1430891 | NCBI WGS metagenome assembly PDWI01 (sample SAMN01162508, study PRJNA174530) | Oral metagenome, whole genome shotgun sequencing project. | biome: Marine environment; feature: Marine mammal; material: Swab sample of the gingival sulcus; isolation source: swab sample of gingival sulcus... | reverse complement strand
GAACAGATAATTTTCTCATTCTTTGAAGAATGTTTTGAGTTTCATTTAAAGCACCCTCTGCAGTTTGGATAAGTGAAATACCATCCTGTGAGTTTCTAGCAGCTTGATCTAAACCTCTGATTTGCGCTCTCATTTTTTCAGAGATTGCAAGACCAGCAGCATCATCACCAGCTCTATTAATTCTAAATCCAGAAGATAATTTCTCTAAAGATTTACTCTTGTTAAGACTGTTCATTCCTAATTGTCTGTGAGCGTTCATCGCCATTAAGTTATTATTAATTCTCATTTCTTTCCTCCTTGAGTTTTGTTTTTTGACTTCCTTGCCTTTAAGTATGCCGGCCGCCATACTTATATATATTAACTAATACTAGTTAATGTCTTATTTTTGTTACATAGATAATATCGTCATAAATAGTATCTACTTTAATAATTTTTCTTCATTTTTCTTTAAATTTTTGAAAACTTCTTTATTAATCTTATTTACTCGATCTTTACTATCTTTTGAATCCTTATTTTCATCAATAATTTGATCAAATAATTCTTTTCTCAATATTTCTATATCCTTAGGAGCATTAATACCAATACGCACTTTACCATCATCAAGATCTACTATATTAATCTCAATATCCTTACCAAGCATAATGCTCTCACCTTTTTTCCTAGATAATACTAACATTATTCCTCCTTAGCTAATTTCTGTCTAAGAGGATACTCGTCATCTAAAACAATTTGCTTTGCTTTTCTATTATTAATATTTACAATAATAGGCGCTCTTAAATTGACTGTCATATCATTTACATCTTCAGGGATTAACACAACAGTATACACCAGTACATCATCTGTCTTTTCTATCTCTAATTGTTCGAGAGTCCAATCATCAATCTCAAAATCATAATTATCTATAAATAGGAATGGATTAGTAACAATTAAAACATAGTCCTTATTATCTAATGATTGTAAGAAATAAAAAGGAAGTTCCTTTTCTGCATTACTCAATAATAAATATCTTTTGCTATCATTAAATCCATAAACATCTTCTTGAAATAAAATAATATCATCTTCTGAGTACTCTACTTCTCCTCTATAATCTGTAACTAATTTCATATTCCTCCTTATACTTTTGTATTAACGCTTTCACCCTTATACTCTATGGCTATGCTATTATAAGAATCTACTTTATATTTAACATATCCAGGAATATATTCATAATCTACTCCACCCTTTATATATTCCTTATCAATTTTACCCTCTCTAACACTAATATCGACATTTCCTTCTATAACTTCAATTTTCGGTCTAGATTTTGGAATCGTTCCTATATTAAATTCATGTTTATACTGATCAAAAGCATTGTATTCTGCTTGACTTGGGATTGGATTTGCACCATTTTCAATTCTCTGAAGTTCATTTCCCTGATTTACTATCCGTTCAATCCCTCTCATATGCATACTATTAGAATAATTTACTAATTCCTGAAGCAAAGCAGAATTTGTTTTAGATCCTGCTTCATTAAAACACTCTGTTTGATCTATTTTAAGTGTAGGATGCGTCGTTTTTATCTGAATTTCAGGATGAACCGTTCGACCTTCAAACCTACCCTCACGCTGCTTCATATTAAGCTGAGCATTTTTTATATCATATGAAAGTACAAAAGGAGTAGTTCTTATACTTAACATATTCACCTCTTTTACTTAATAAAATCAACTAATGAAGGTTGTATCACCCTACTTCCAGATGATAAAGAAGCCCTATAAACATTTTCTGCCATCTTAAGTTCTAAAATTACCTTTGCCATATCCGCATCTTCTACATCAGAAAGAAGTTTCTTATACGCCAGTTCATTAGAAGAAAGTTTCGTTTCTGTCATTTCAATTCTATTTGTTCTAGCACCAATATCTGCTCTTATCGATAAAATATTATTCATATGCTTATCAATTGTCGCTATGGAAGCAGTCAATTGATCATGATCACCTGCTTCTAAATACCCTATAATATCCTCTATATCAGAAATCATTTCTGATTTATTTGTTTTAGGATAATCTACTATTAATTCTGGTTTAATCCCATCTTTGGTATTCACTGTTGAAAACGTAAGCGAACCTGCCGCCTCTGTTATTGAAACCTTATTTGGCCCAAATGCTAAATCAGCAGCAGCCTGTAAAGAAGCAGCATACTCTGTAGCATTCGTAAAAGGTTCTTTTGGTTTAATCTTTCTATTATAACCACCTATTGTAATGCTGATATTATTATTTTTTAAAAGATTTATTCTTTCTGGCGTAAAAGTAGCTGACCCAAATGTAGCTCCTCCACTAACACTTGCTTCTACTGTTGTATCACCAGCTACTACATCCGTTGGAGTAAATCCACCACCAATACTTACATCCTCGCCATAATTCTTTGTTTTTATTACGAGTTCATTATCCTTATTAAAATATACATCTGCTACATCAGATAGTTTAGTCGTTCCATTTACTCCATTTTCAAGTGCATTGATTAATTTTTCCTTACTAACAGGATTAATAAGAGCACTCTCATCCACTGCAAATGTTGTACCATTTACCGTAACATCTAAATCAGCTGCTGTATAATCTTGATTAAAATCAAATAAGCCTTTTAAATATCCCTTTGTTGCAATTGTGCCTTCTGCCGTTCCTGAAGGAACAGAAGTATTTAAAAAATTTTCTTCTTCTTTTGTCCCATAAATATCTAGTCCACTCGTCATAATATCAATACTTTCACCATGGAAAATCTCAATCTTTGCCTTTGGTCTATTATTCATTGCATATTCATCTACATCAATATGATAGGTACCATCTTTATTTAATAATTTCTTATCTGTTTCAAATCCTGAAAAAATATATCTTCCTGCATAGGATGTATTACCATTTGAAATAATTTGTTGTTTTAAATTAACGATTTCTGATTTTATTTTCTTTGTATCATCAGCAGAATTCGTTCCATTCGATGCTTGAACAATAAGCTCTCTCATCTTTTGGAATAAATCTCCATTATCTTCTAATGCTTTTTCTGCAATATTAAGCCATCCAAGAGCATCAGAAGTATTTTTTTTATATTGAGCCATTTCTGCTAAATCCGTTCGGCGCTGAAGTACAGATGATATTGCAACAGGATCATCCGATGGTCTATGAACCTTCTTACCAGTTTCTTGATCCTCCATCTTTTTATTCATATATTCTAAGTTTCTATTTAGATTATATAATAAATTAGCATTCATCATATTATTCGTAACTCTCATAATTATCTCCCAACTGTTCCTAATCTATTAACAACTAAATCAATCATCTCATCTATTACATTCATCATTCTACCACAGGCATTAAAGCTCTGCTGGTATTTCACCATATTTGCCATCTCTTCATCTAATGATACACCCATTATCGCCTGTCTATCATTATTGAGCTGCTTAATAAGAAGGCCTTCATTTGTAATGGATCTATTCACATCCTGAGCATCAACACCTAAATTTGATATCAGTGATTTTAAATAATCATCAGGAGAGCCCCATGCAAATAAAGAAGAATTCCTTCTAACACTTACAAGAAGTAGTGCATTATCGCCATCACCAGGCGCTCCTTCTGCTGTCATAGAAGCAGCTAGTTTATTTAAATCATTTTCAATATCCTTTGATATAGTAAGATTTTTTGCCTGAATTTTATCCACAACTAAATATCTTCCATTCACAAATTTTATTGATTTATCATTGTATTTTTGATTATTCGATAATATTCTTGCAATATTATCACAGATAATTCCATTATTCTTTTCTGGTAAGTTATTATCTGATACTCCATCAATAACAGAAGCTGTTACATCAATTCCAGGGCCTGAATTATATCCCTTTGTTTCTAAATACGTATTATACTCCTTTGTTGTCATATTATTGATGGTAAATAGTTTAATTCCTGTATCACCATTTAAATCATATCCACTTTGATGCACTCTATTAAATTCTGTAGTAAATCTGTCTACAAATTCATTTAATTTATCCATATAATATGGAAGACCCTTCTGCTCACCAGAAATATTATCTCTCATATCCAGTCTAGCTTTTAATTTTCCCGCAGTAATCCCAAAAGTAGATCCACTCTTCCATTTTAAATCATGAAGCCCATCAATATCATAAGGATTTTTCTTATCCGCTCTATCTATTAGTTCTAACTGATCATACGTATAATGATTTACTAGAGGCCTTCCAGTAACATCCACATAGAATCTTCCCTGCGTATCTTCGTAATAATTAATATCAATTAATTTAGATAGTTTATCCACTACTAAATTTCTTCTATCCCTTAGGTCATTTGCCATCTGACCATTTAATTCTATATTGTATATACTCTTATTTAAATCAGCTATTTGTCTTGCATACCCATTGATTTCTCCAGCAATAACTTCTACCTGAAAATCTAAATTCTCTTGTTCTCTTTCAAACGAATTTGTTATTCCGTGTACAACTTCTTGAAAAGCAATCGCACGCTGGCGAACAAGAGCCCTTGTTGTAAGTGACTCTGGCGTCTTTCCAAGTTCATGCACAGCAGAAAAAAACTCATCCATAACCGTCATTACACTGGAATCAGAAGGCTCATTAAAAATCGTTTCAATTGTTCGATACGTTTCACCTAAAGCCTCATATTCACCTAATTTTGTATTTTCTCCTCTAAATTTAAAATCTAAAAAAGCATCTCTAAGCTGTTTCACATTTTCCATATCAACACCAGTACCTATTACACCTGGAACCGATGGAAAAATGTCTGGTTGAGATGCATGGGTATTAAGACGCTGTCTTGAATACCCTTCTGTATTGACATTCGTTATATTATGAGATACTGTATTTAATGCAGCTCTATTGGCTGCGAGTCCTGATTTTACAATATTAAAACCAAAAAATGTTGAAGCCATATTTCACCTATATCTTTCTGTCGAATATACTCTTACGCTCAACATCCGTGTCTTCAGCGTTTCCTCGATAGTTTACACTACCTTCACCAACCATAGTAAGAACATTCAGATCAAACTCAATCTTCTCAATTAGCTGTTCTATAAGTTTTTCATTGAGCTCATTTTTCTGAGCTAATATGTCAACTGTACTTCTGAGTTTCTTCCTTATTGAATCCACTTCCCTTATTTCCTGATCCTTCATAAAGGGATATAAATCGGTAATCTCTTTTACTTCCATTAAGTTATTTTCTTTGATTAAATCATTGATTGTCGACGTTCTAATCTCTTCAAGTTTAACCAATGAAATAGCGAAAGCCTCTTCTTTTTTTACAATATCATTTAATACATTTAAATCCTTTGTTAATATTGCTTCTTGCTTTCTTTTAGCTAATTCAATAATATCTTCATAAATCTCTTCTTCTTTACGAAGCGCCAAAATCAGTTGACTAACTTTTTTTGCCATAAACTCCTCTTTCTCAAACACTAAAGATAAAGTAGTTAGTAAAACTAACTACTCATCTACTTTCCATTAGACATAATCTTATCTACAATCTCATCTGTACTCGGTTTATATTGACCTAAGTTGATTTGATTCTTAATATTTTCAACTTTTTGTTGTCTAACTTCTGGTAAATTTTTAAAGGCATCCATTGCTATTTGGTAGTCTTTAGCGCTTTGAGAGATGTTAAGTTTGTCCACTTTTTCTGCTTTAGCAGGTTTTTGAACATTTTTAACATTATTAGAGTAATTTTTATAAGCATTTTGAATACTTATGCTATTATTTATTCTCATACCTACTCTCCTTTCTATACCTTCACATTTAATATCGACAAAAACTGGCTCTATTTTAATATTTTCTAATTTTTTAATATTTATCTTCTGGACCTAAATTTATTCTTTCTTATTTGCTTTTCAAAAATCTCTGAAGCGCTCTCCATTTGGCGTTTTTCCATTTGAACTTGAATAATATCTTCATTGATAAAATTAAGAACTTCTCTCTTAGAAATCTTAAATTTTTCAGAAACATCATAAATATCTACACCAGGATGATCTAATATATAAGATCTTACTTCTTCTACTAATTCTTTATCTTCTTCGATACATTTCTTGCATTTATTTGACTCATCTGTCTTTCTAAAAATTCTGCCGCATTTAAAGCAGTTTACAACTTCAAATTTATTCATTCTATTCTCCCACAGCAAAGCAAACAACTAATATATACTCAGCACCGCTTTCTTTTAAAATTTTAGAACATTCATTAACTGTAGAACCCGTTGTAAAGATATCATCCACAAGAATAATATGTTTACTACATCTACCATGATAAACAAATGCATGATCTAAAGCATCCTTTCTCTCATCAGGATTTAAATTATAAAGACGCTTTGTATTTTTCATCCTTACTAAATTACTATCGGTAGGAAGTCCTGTAAACTTCGATAAATACATAGAGATTATTTCACTTTGATTATACGTTCTTTTAGAAAATCTTTTTTCATGAAGAGGAACTGGTATAATGGCATCAAAATCAATATCTAAATCAAGTTCTGATATCAATTTAAGCAGACATCTTGCCATATAATACCCTAAGTATCTTTTATTCTTATACTTAAACTCCTTCATCATCTTTTTAATATCATCATTATAAATGCAAACAGATAAACCCCTATCAAAATATCTGTTTAAAGATAAACAATTATTGCAAAGCTCTCTCTCATCATATATATTTCTTCCACAGGATATACATCTTCGTCCAATATTAAATTCAATGGAGTACTTGCAATCCTCACAGAGAAAATCATTTTCTAATTCTTTTGAGCAAACAATACATTTTAAATTCCTTGGATATAAAAAATCAAAAACCCTCTCAACCATAATAATACCACCTATTAGTAGTATATTACAAGAAATTTATTCCGTCAAATTTTTACATTTTATAAAATACTAAATAAACCTTTTGTTTTTCTCAAAAAAAAATATTCACCAAAAGATGAATATTATATTTTCATATTTAACATATAGCCTAAACCTGAATTTCTTTTCAAAATGGATTTATTATTAACCATATACTGTATCTGATCTTCTCTTCCAACTAATACTACTAATTTTTTAGCTCTTGTAACACCTGTATATAAAATATTTTTATTTCTAAGCATATAAGGAATATTATAAAGAGGAATAATCACAACTGGAAATTCAGAGCCCTGACTCTTATGAACTGTTACAGCATAAGAAAGAACAATCTCTCCGATTAATTCCTTTGAATACTCTACGAGTTTATCATCAAATGTAACGGTGATCTTTCTATTTTTTTCATCAATTTCAGTAATCACACCCATATCACCATTAAAAACGCCCTTACCTTTTGAATAATCACTCTCCCATTCAATATCATAATTATTCTTTATCTGCATGACTCTGTCCCCTTCTCTAAAGATATTTTGTAAATACTTTAATTCATTTAAAGAATCAGAAGATGGATTTAGAGCCTCTTGTAATTTTTCATTTAAAACATCAATCCCTGTTTTAGATTTTTTCATAGGGGATAATACCTGAATATCATTTGGCGTAATATTATAGTACTCAGGGAGCCTATTTTTACATAAATTGATAATAGTGTCTACGGTATCTTTTTCTGTTTTCGTCTTAATAAAGAAAAAATCAGCATCCTTTTTATTGACCATAGGCATCAGTCCATTATTAATCTTATGAGCATTGGTTACAATCATCGATTCACTGGACTGTCTAAAAATCTCATTTAAAAACACTTTTTCAATATCACTAGAAATTAAATCAGACAGTACATTGCCTGGTCCTACGGATGGAAGTTGATCCACATCACCCACTAAAATCAGTCTTGTTCCTACTGTAATTGCCTCTAGTAGATGCTGCATTAATTTAATATCAATCATTGAGGCTTCATCCACAATGATTAAATCAGCAAGCAAAGGATCGGATTCATTTTTATTAAAACTAAGGGGTCCATCCTCTGTATGTTTATATTCAAGTAGCCTATGAAGGGTCTTTGCTTCTTTTCCTGTTGCTTCTGTCATTCTCTTAGCTGCTCTTCCAGTAGGCGCTGCAAGGAGCACTTTTAATTTCATTTTTTCAAAAATATCAATAATTGCATTAATGATGGTTGTCTTTCCTGTACCAGGGCCTCCTGATATAATAAATACACCATGTTCAACAGAGGCTTTTATAGACTCTTTCTGCTTTTCTGCAAAAGTAATCTGATATCTTTTTTCATACGCTTCAATCTCTTTTTCTACCTCTGTATCTAAAATCTCAATATAGCCTTCTTTTAGATTTAATATTTTTTTATAAACACTCAGCTCTGCCTGATATAAATTTTTCGTATAAATAACCACTTCATTTTCATATTCTTTTCGTATTAACTCAGCTTTTAAAATAAGCTCTGTAAGCTCTTCTCTTATCAGTTCTTTCTCTACTAAAAGTAAATCAGAGGCTTCTTTTATTAATTTTTCTTCTGCTAAGAAGGTATGTCCATTATTAATAATAAGCGTTAAAATATATTTAATGCCGCTTCGTATTCTATAGGGACTATTTTTTTCTATTCCAATTAGTCGGGCGATAGAATCTGCTTTTATAAACCCAATTCCTCTTATTTTTTCTGCTAAGATATAAGGATTTTTTGATATTTCTTTTATGGTTCTTTCTTTAAATTCAGAATATATTTTAAGAGAATAATTGAGTGAAATATCGTATTTCTGTAAAAACATAATCGCTTCACTCATATTTCTACTCTCTGCAAAAGATTCGGTAATCTCTTCTAATTTCTTTTCTCCAATACCATGTATCGAAAGGAGTTTATTTGGATTAAACTTAATAATATCAAGTGTTTCTTTTCCAAACTTATCTACAATACTCTTTGCAAGACTAGGACCTATCCCTCTTACAATACCCGATTTTAAATATTTTAAAATCCCTTCTGTATCTTCTGGTTCTACAATCTTATACGATTCTACTTTAAACTGCTCTCCATAGGTTTTATGCATAACAAAACTACCAGTAAAAATCATGGTTTCATCCTCATTAAGCACTGGTAGATAGCCGGTTATTACTATATATTCATTATTACTATCAATAGATGCTATTGTATAGTTATTCTCTTCATTTCGATAAATTATATCGATGATTTTTCCTTTTATCTCTATCTTTTCCATATCAATAGTGTAACATATTTTCTTATTTACGCATAGAGATTTAATAAAAGTCCTTCTATCTCGCCTATTTTAGCAAGTAGTTTAATTGAGCTTTTTTCTTCTGTTAAAAGCGCTTCTGTTAGTTCTAAAAGTTTATCATCTACAAGAGATACTGTCCTGAGAATTTTATTTCTTCCTCTCATACCAAATCCTCTTTTTTCATTGATTTCAAAGCCATATTCCACAGCTTCTGATACAAAGGCTTTAATCATTTTCTTATATTCTACTAAAACTTCTACTTCTTTACTATGTTTTAAATCTTTTCCTTTTTTCTTAATCTCATCTAATAAATAATTTAAGTTCTCTCTTTTTCTTTCCTCTTGATTATAATCAAGCACCTCACTAAAGGAAGTATTGGAAGAAATTTTATTTATTTTTTTAGAACTCACCTGCGATGTTTTTGTTACTTTATTTACCTTCATCTTCTATTCTCTCTAATAAATCTACTACGCCACTAATCAGTTCATATAACTGTGGAGGGACATTTCCTTTTAAATCCATACTTGAAATATCTTTCAGCGTATCTGGATCTTTTTCCATCACTTCGCCTTCTAATTTCGATAAAATCGATTCAGGCTTTACTTCAAAGGATTCAAAATTATCATATGCCTTATATTTATTCATCATAATTCCAATCTTACCCCTTTCATATTCGCTTTATGAGTAAGTTTTGAACAAGTAATATTATTAATCTTATAACCGATATAATTGAGATTATTTTTTATATCTTCTAGATTATTAAGAACCTCTTCTTTTATATTATCATTTTTTATTGTAATATTTACTTTTCGATCAAATACATCCACTAAAATTCCTGTATCTCCTATATTCGTTAGATTCACTGCAAAATATAATCTACTATTCTTCCAATCAATCTTTTCATGCTCTTTTCTTGCATTGACATGTAATTTAAGATTCTTGATTTCATGGTGAATCTCAATAGGAATATTAAATAACAATCTCTGCTTTACACTTTTATGTTCTAATTTATTAATGAGCTGCTGTCCTGTTAAATTATCAAGAGCATCCTTTGTTTGTACTTTTTCTCCCGATTCTTTTAGCTCTAATAATATCTTTTTAATATTAAATTCACTTACAGAAGATTTTTTATCATAGAGCTTTTCTGTTACTTCATATTCATGATTGAGTCCTAGACTTCTAAGCAGTTCAAGAATATTTCTAGCACCCTTTAAGGAAGATCTTTCTGGCATAAAATCAATCATATTCTCATTATAAAAACTATGATACACTGCTTTTTTCGCCTGTAACATCATTCGTTGTTTTGATGGCTTATAAGAGAGAGATTGTATTTTCTTATGGACTCTCGTTATAATTTTAATAGCCTCTTTTCTATCATTATCCAATAAATTTCTAGCGATTTCAAGTTCGCTACTAGAATGAAGAAGATCTTTCTCTGTTTTCATATCCGTATATAATGTAATATCTGATTTTAAAATAATATGGTCTAATTTATCAATAGCAGCTGCTAAGGTAGTCATAGATACTTTTTCAGGCTCTTTTATTAAAGAAAGAACAGATTTTTTTTCTATTTGGAATAAATTTTCTAGCTTTGCCATCTTTTCTGTCACTTCTACGTGAATAACTTTTTTTACAGGAGGCATTTTAACAAAGAAATCTTCCGTTATAACAGGCGCTATCTCCTTTGCTACATCTTCTACTTCTTCTAAGAGTTCTTTCATAATATCATCTATAAATGAAGTAGAATCGATATTTTCTTTTCTAGAAGGTTCTACTTTTTCTTCTTCTTTTATTTTGAGTGAAGCTTTTAATATTTCTACTAGTCTATCTTTGGATATTTCTTTTAGAATCTCTACATTCGGCTCCTGCTCTATTTTCATAGTCTGCACTTTATTCTTTACAGTAGAAGGTAATTTAAAGAAATGAATTTCTTTTTTTTCAGGATTTATATTTACATTAAATTCTTTATTCAGCGCATGAAAAACACAGATAAGATTTTTTGAAGTTATCGCTATTTTCTTATCTACAAGATATTCTAATACCTCTTTTGCCTTATCAAGGGGTATATTATTTTCATTTATAAATGTTTTAATTTCCTGAATCTTCTCTTCATCTGCAGGAATATTATTTTCTTCTAGTACTTCAACGATTTCAGATTCTAATTCTGTTCTATTATCAACAGTTTTTTCCTTTACTTCCACCATATTTTTAGGTGGCGCTTCTATTATCATATCATTTGTAATTTTCATATTTACCTCTCTAGAGTATTTATCGGCAAAAATATCTGAAAATAAAAAAACTCAGAGAAAAATCTCTGAGCATTTTTTTACATATTCTTAGAGTAGAACTCAACTACTAAGTGGTCTTGGATTTCAATAGGTACTTCGCTTCTCTCAGGCATTCTCTCTAAAACACCTTCGAATTTCTCAGTATCAACTGAAATATATGGTACTTGAACTAGTTGATTTGTAAAAAATTCTTTAATCATTTCATTTGATCTAGTTTTTTCCTTAAGAGATACTTTATCTCCAGGTGATACTGCAAATGATGGTCTATCAACTTTCTTACCATTTACTAATATATGTCCATGAACAACTAATTGTCTTGCTTGTCTTATTGAGTTAGCAAAGTTCATTCTATAAACAATATTATCTAATCTACACTCTAATTTCTTAACTAATACCTCACCAGTTAAACCGTCATCAGAATTCATTGCTGACTTTACATATCTTCTGAATTGTTTTTCCATTACTTCATAGTATGATCTAAGTCTTTGCTTTTCTAATAACTGTGTTCCATAAGGTGATAATTTTCTCGCATTTCTTGCTTGACCATTTCCAGCTCTCTTCATAGCTTTTGGATGTCCTGTAACATTTAAGTCAAGTCTTCTACATTTTTTGAACCTAGGTTCTCTCATTCTAGCCATTATTATTCCTCCATAGCCTTACGTTTTAAAATAATCCTGATAATAATCCACTTCCTAATATTGGAACAAATACTAATGATACGATTGTCATTAGCTTTATTAAAATATTTATTGACGGTCCAGAAGTGTCTTTGAATGGATCACCAACAGTATCTCCTACTACAGCTGCACTATGTGCTTCAGAACCTTTACCGCCGAACTCTCCACCTTCTATATATTTTTTCGCATTATCCCATGCACCACCAGCGTTTGACATAAAGATTGCCATAACAACTCCTGATGCTAATGCTCCTGCTAACATACCACCTAGTGCTTCAGGTCCAAATAATACGCCCATTAAGATTGGTGAAAGTACTGCCATTACACCTGGTGCAATCATTTCTTTTAATGCTGCTCCTGTTGAATTCCTGGAATTTCTCTAAATTGTCTTCTAACTTCATCTATCATTGCACTAGCTGCTTTACCTACAGACTCCATTGTCATAGCTGAGAATAAGAATGGTAACATAGCACCAACGAATAATCCAACTACTACTAATGGGTTCAGAATATTTATCCCATTGAGACCAGCCGCTTCTGAGAACGCTGCAAATAAAGCAAGTGATGTTAACGCTGCAGATCCTATTGCAAAGCCTTTACCGATAGCTGCAGTCGTATTTCCAACTGCATCTAATTTATCTGTGATTCCTCTTACTTCTTCTGGAAGTTCACACATTTCTGCGATACCACCAGCATTATCAGCGATAGGACCATACGCATCAACTGCGATTGTAATACCTGCTGTTGAAAGCATTCCTACTGCTGCAAGAGCAATACCATAAAGGCCAAAGAATGAATACGCAACTAAAGTTGCTATTCCTATAAATATGATAGGTGCTGCTGTTGAGAACATACCAACAGCTAAACCTGATATAATTGTTGTTGCTGGACCAGTTTGAGACTGATCA
>PDWI01007609.1_pt1 | contig 13034 bp, 12 predicted proteins | sample 1430891 | NCBI WGS metagenome assembly PDWI01 (sample SAMN01162508, study PRJNA174530) | Oral metagenome, whole genome shotgun sequencing project. | biome: Marine environment; feature: Marine mammal; material: Swab sample of the gingival sulcus; isolation source: swab sample of gingival sulcus... | reverse complement strand
CTGAACCGTGATTGGCATACCATTTGCTCTTGCAACAGAACGCCCATTTCTATGTAACTCACGTGTTAATATCAAAACATCATCACTGGGAATACCATACTCAGAATACGTTTCAACATCAGCATCAAAAACAGCAGTAATAAAGGCTTTATCGGTACCAGAACGAATTTCAGACGCGCTAGCTTTTCGCCCGAGCAGCAACCCTATCGCTCCAACAAGCATAGATTTCCCAGCGCCCGTTTCTCCCGTCAAAACATTTAATTTTGACCCAAACGAAATAGTCGCTTCCTCTATTAAAATGTAATCCTTAATACTGAGTTCTAAAAGCATATCCCTCCAGTATTATTATAGCAAAAATTTACTGTTATTAGCAGAAAAATCAGAAAATTTAAAAGATAAAATTAAACGCTCATAAATCGGACAAATTTTAAGTCGGCAGGAGTACTCACTTCGTTCGTAATGCCGATTAAAATTTGTCCGTTTATTCGCATTTTAATATTTTTATACTATATCTGAATTTAAACCTTAAAATAAGCGACGTATTCTTTATTTCCGCTGCCTCCTAGTATTGGAGAATCTTCTATTCCACAAAATTTTAATCCACTCTCTTCCGCTGTTTGAAGGACTTTATTAACAGCAGTTTTTCTGTCTTTTTCACTCTTTACGACGCCATTTTTCAAACGTTTTTTCTGGGAAAGTTCAAACTGCGGTTTAATGAGTATCACCACATGGCAGCCTTTATTTGCAAGTTTAAAAACGCAATCTATGATTTTAGTCACGGATATAAAAGAAACATCAATGGCAATCAAATCAAATCCTTTTTCATAGGGATTCACTAACTCAAATTTTCTAATATCTGTTTCTTCCATCGAGATTACTCTCTCGCTTGCTCTTAACGTTTCAGCTAACTGATTTTTGCCAACATCAACTGCTACTACAAGCTTTGCTCCCTTTTTCAGCAAAACATCTGTAAAACCGCCTGTGGATGCGCCAATGTCAAGACAAGTTCTTCCACTAGCATCAATCTGCCACTTTTCTAGGGCAAACTCAAGTTTCAAAGCTCCTCTTCCCACATAATTCAAAACAGCATCGCCAGCACTCGAAATAACAATTTCTTGCTCTTCGGATACCATATGTCCCGCTTTTTTTTGCACCTTGCCATCAACAGAAACAGCGCCCTCTTTAATCAGCTGTTGCGCTTTACTACGCGTCGGCGCAAGCCCTTGATTGACAAGTTCTACATCCAGTCTTACTTTGCTCATATCACTCACGTCTACTCCTACATATACGAATTTTAGCCCCCTATTTATTATCCCAATGTTTTCCTTATTTTATCAGCAATAACTTCCGCAGAAAGACCATATCGTTCGTAAAGCTCATCGGCAGTACCGTGTGGAACAAACTGATCAAATCCACTCTTTAAAACAATTGCCCCTTCTTTAATAGCCTCTTGAACAAGTGAGCCAAATCCACCTGTTATCACATGGTCTTCTATCGTAAAAATATAGTCCAAACTTTTAATAAGTTCTAATGTACTCTCATCAAATGGTTTAATTTTTATTATCTCGTAAACCGAGAGTTTTCCATCAAAGTATTTCTCACTGACCTCACGTGCCACTTTTACCGCTCTACCTGTGCTGAGAATTGCTGCTTTTTTATTCTTATTTTCTATCATTGATTGATCATCAGACGCTATGCTCGACGCGCTCGATTTATTTGTTTCATTTAGTTTTTTTGACGAATTAAGTGCCAATTGTTGAAATGAAATCACCTCGTTTGATTTATTATCACCATCTATCTCAACGCCTCTCGGATAACGGATAGCAACTGGATAATCAAAGGTTAAGGACTTCTCCAACAAATTTTCTAATTGAGAATACCTACTAACAGAATAAATTTCAATATTCGGAATATGCGAAAGATAGGAGATATCAAAAATTCCCTGATGCGTTTCACCATCAGCACCTACTAATCCTGCACGGTCAATGCAAAAAACAACAGGTGCATTTTGAAGACAAACATCGTGAACCACTTGGTCATACGCCCGCTGTAGAAAAGTCGAATAAATAGCAACAAAAGGTTTTAAGCCACCGATCGCCATTGCTGCTGACATGGTAACAGCGTGCTGTTCTGCAATTCCAACATCAAAAATCCGCGTTGGAAAAGTATCAGCAAACTCCATAAGTCCTGTGCCTGAAATCATTGCAGCAGAAACAGCCACCACACGCGGGTCTCTACTCGCCAATTCGGTTAACTTTGTGCCAAAAACCGATGAAAAATTTTTCTTTGATTTAGACTGCACCCCTTTTTCTGGATCAAATGCACCCACACCATGATACAAAATCGGATTATTTTCAGCGGGTTTATAACCTTTCCCCTTAATCGTATGAACATGAAGCGCAGCAGGACCATCATAATTCTTTAGTCTTGTAAGTGCTTTTTCGAGCTTAATAATGGAATGCCCATCCACCTCACCGAGATACTTAATACCCAAATCCTCAAAAATTTGACCTTTTCCAACAAAAAACGAACGAAAGGCGCGTTTAATTGCACTAAGCGCTTTTGCAATTGGTTTTCCAATAAGCGGAATGCAAAAAAGGACATTTTTTGTTCCTTTCTTAATATTACTATATCCTTTGCTCGCTCGAATTGCGCTGACAAGTCCACCAACATTATGTGAAATAGACATTTGGTTGTCGTTTAAAATAATTTTAACGTGTTCACCAGTATTTCCAATATGGTTAATAGCTTCATAAGCCATTCCACCCGTTAGTGCACCATCACCAATTACTGCAAACACATCTCTTCTTCGACCACTATTTTGGGACATAGAATCAACTTTATTTTTCTCCACCTTATCCGAAGGTACATCTTGTTTTTTAAAAGTAAAATTTTCTTCATTCGAAATTCTTTCTACAGCAGCAAAACCAAGAGCTGCCGAAACCGATGTGGAACTGTGTCCCGTATCAAAATGATCGTATGGAGATTCTGAGCGCTTTGGAAAGCCACTCATTCCATCAAGCTGTCTTAAATCTGAAAAACCTCCTATACGCCCAGTTAATATCTTGTGTACATAGCTTTGATGTCCGACATCCCAAATAATTTTCGATTCAGGGTTTAATACAGAATGCATAGCAATAGTAAGCTCAACAACACCTAAATTAGGCGCCAAATGTCCGCCAGTCACCGATAAGGATTGAATCAAAAACTCTCGAACTTCCATGGCTAGTTGTTGCTTCTGAGCCAATGTCAACATCGCTACATCATTAGGAGATTGTATTTTATCAATTATTCTATCCATACTATCCCACTATATATTAAAATAAAGCAAAGTTGACACAATAGCCCCTAAAACGGCTCCAACAAACACTTCCATCGGTTTGTGTCCTACCAATTCCTTAAACGCCTTATTATTAAACGCCTTTAATATTGCTTCTTCAAATTTTTCATTTAACAATTTCGCGTGATCACCAACACTCTTACGAACTCTGCTGGCATCATGCATTACAATAATCGCCAAAATAAAAGATACAGCAAACAACGCGGAATCAAACCCTTCTCCGTAACCTACTGCTAAACATAGTCCAACAACTGTCGCCGCATGAGAAGATGGCATTCCTCCCGAACCGTGAAAACGCTCCCATCTAAACTCTTTTTCCAACAATAGATAGATAATCACCTTCAAAAACTGCGCAATAAACCAGGAGCTAGCTGCACAAATTAATATTTTATTTGAAAAAATATCTAAGAAATTCACTCTTCCTCCATTTACTACTATCTCAAATCTCTCTAATAAGTTCGATTAACAATGTTGGCAATGCTGTCTTTTAGCACGAACAACCCAATCTCATCAGCAAGATTTTGCGCCTCTTTGTTAAGCGTTTCAATTTTGAGTTTTGTCTTCTTCTCACCTAAAACAACAGGGTAAGTTTTTCCATCTGCCGATTCATTATCAACGTCCAACAAATCATCTGTCAACTGAAAAAGCTGTCCGATATAAGCTCCCAGCCTCTCAGACTTTGAAACAAACTCCTCATCAGCACCAGCTAAAATCGCTCCACCACAAACAGCTGCCTGAATAAGTGCCGCTGTCTTTAACGAATTAATACGCTCAATCTCTTCAATCCCCAGCGCACCATTCTCTTGAATATCTAAACTCTGACCAAGTACCATTCCTCTTGCACCAGTGTTTTTAGCAATAAAAGCCATTGCCTTCGCAGAAAAATTTCCACCATCACGAACTACCGCATCACTCATAATTTCAAACGCTAGATTTAGGAGTGCATCCCCTGCTATAAGTGCTTCTGCTTCGCCGAACGCCTTGTGAGAACTTGGTTTCCCACGTCTCATGTCGTCATCATCCATACAGGGTAAATCATCGTGAATTAACGAATAGGTATGAATACACTCTATAGAGGCAGCAAATAATACCGCGATTTCTGAAGAAACAGCATCCTCTTCTTTACTCATCTGATCGTACACGTTTAATAAAAGGAGCGGTCTAAATCGTTTCCCGTCAGCAAACAAAGAATATGCCATCGTTTGTTTCAAAAAGCTGTCTTCAACAAAATCGTCAAAAACAGCTTTCAGCTCTTTTTCAAATACACTCTTATTCCACATCGGCTTCTGCTTGCTCACTAATACTCACAATAGTAAGTTTCGACTCTTCCAATTCTTTTTTTAATTCATCCATTAGTTTCTGCGCTTGTTTATACAGTGATACCAACTCCGCCAATGGAATATCTGTTCTGGAAAGTTTCTCGTTTACTTTATTTAATTCTTCTAATTTCTCTTCATAGGTTTGCATAACTCCTCCTACCTGCATCACTCATATTGAACGCCTTTCACTTCAGCGCGTACACTTCCGCCTTTCAGCAAAATATCTAGCGTATCTCCTGAAGCCACAGATTGAACATCGATAACCTGATCCCCTTTATAAACCAAAGCATATCCTCTATCCAAAATATTAAAAGGAGATGCCGATTCAATTTTCAGTTCCAACCCACTCAGTTCAAACTCTTTTTTATTGAAATAACTAATGACTCGATGTTCCATTTTACTGCGAAGTTCTTTTAATACATTTTCCCTCAGCATCACACGCTCAAGTGGACTCACAAGCTTAATCATAAAAAGCTGTTTTTCAAGAAGAGAAATATGTCGTTTAAATTTTTGATCAATACCATAAAACGACGCGACTCCTCTTTCAAAATACATCTCACGCGATGAACGCATTGCAATTTCAGTCGCAGCATCCGTAGGCGTAATACAGTGAAGGTCTGCACACATTTCTGATATTGACAAATCTCGCTCATGCCCAATCGCAGCAATAATAGGTATCGCCGAATTATGAATCGCTTCATAACACGCTTCTTTATTGAACGCACTAAGATCCTCTTTACTGCCACCACCTCTTGTAATTACAATCACATCAACACTCGTAGCACTATGATTAATCTGTTCAACCGTTTTCGAAATCGTAGACGCTGCATCCTGCCCCTGCACTCTGACATCGTACACAACGACATTTGCGATGGAACCTCTGTTTTCCAAAGTCTTCGCCACATCGCCAACAGCAGCACCTCCAGCTGATGTAAGAAGTGCTACCGTCTTGATAACTGATGGAATCGGCTTTTTATTTCCCTCAAGAAAATACCCCTTTCTCTCCAGTTCTTTCTTGAGTTTTTCTAACTTCTCTTTTTCATCACCTTCACCAACCCGACTAACTCTAGTGGCGACAAATTTGTATTGCCCCGATTTGCTCCAAACCTGAACTCTACCAAAAACCTCGACTTTATCGCCATCTTTGATATCTGTAAGATTCCAGTGAACGCAACCCAATTGCGTAACACTATCTTTCAACGTAAAATAAGTGTGTCGCTTCTTTTTATAGCTAGCAAGTCCGGAAACTTCACCTCGTACGCAAACTTGGCGGAGCAAAGAATTAAACTCCACCGTTTCCTTAACAATATTGTTGATTTCTGTGACAGAAAAATAAGACGCTCTATCCATCATTCCTCTGAAAATTTAGCCAATAATCCATTAATAAAAGCAGGCGATTTATCATCTCCATAAACCTTCGCCAATTCAACCGCTTCATTGACACTACTCTTATACGGAATACTATCTACAAAAAGTATTTCCGAAAGCGCGACACGAAGAATAGACAAATCCATTACTGCAATACGATGAATACTCCATCGAACCAAATTGCTTTTAATCGCTTCATCTACCTGTTCTCTATTCTCTACAAAAGCTACCAAAACCGACTCTAAATAATCGTCGTCAAGCGGCATATTTTCTTTTAGTTGAATCGGCTTTCTCGCAGGCTTCACACTTGATTTTTTTGCTTTTTCCGCTTTTTCTTCGCCACCTAATTTAGGCGCATCAAACTTTTCATCAGATTCGGCAATCTCCCCTGTTGCTGACTTCAAAATCTCAACATCCTTCTCTGAAAACTGCTCTTCTTCTACTTCCGCCTTTGCAAAATCTTCCATAAATGTGCGATGAATTTTTTCATAGGTTCCATCGGCACATATTTCCCTATAATGAGAAAGTAGCTTCGCATAATCATTTTCACCATTTAATTCTAATTGGTAAAGAATTTGCGTCGCTACGTCCCTCGAAAATCTTCTTATTTCATTCATTTTTTATTCGTTTTAAAATTTATCGCTTCAACTGTTACATCAACATTCAACACAGTCATAGACGTCATACTTTCAACAGCAGACTTCACTGCAGATTGAACCTTTCTAGCAACATCTGGTATATTGAATCCAAAGTCTACAACGATGTCGATACTTATACCAACGCCGCCTTCATGCTCTGTAACTTCAACACCTTTCCCTGCGTTTTTCTTTCCAACCAATTCCAGCATTTCTTCCGAAAATGTACCCGAAAGCTCTGTCACTCCAGCAACTTCACTAGCTGCAATCGAAGCAATAACACCCAGTACATCCTCAGCGATATTCACTGTACCAGTTCCATAGACATTTAATTCAGCCATTTACTTTTCTACCACTTCCTCAACGTCTTCACAACAATGATTGGCTTTTCCACCGCCACAGCAACAATCTTCATCATCATACGCTGCGTAGATTTCTTCACCATAATCAAATTCGTCGTCAAATAAATCATCAAGATAGTCGGGATCCAATTCAGAATTTACCATTTCACTTATATCTGAAAGATATTCTTCGACATCAGAAAGATCTTCATCAACCGCTTCCACATACTCATCTGTCTCATCAATCATATCTGCAAGCTCATCAATCTCCTCATAAACCATAGAAAACTCTTCATCTACTGATTCCAACGCCTCTATAATGCTCAAAATGATTTTCCCCTCTTTTGAATCCGACTGAAGTTTCAACCCCTCTGCCAATCCTTTGATATAAGCTATTTTTTCACTTAACATATCGTCCTCCCGATTTTTATTTTCTGCTACCTGTACCTTGGTTACGCTCTAGACAAGTACTCTCCAGTTCTTGTGTCAATCTTGATTTTATCACCTTCGTTGACAAACATCGGAACCTGAATTTCTGCACCAGTCTCAACTTTAACACGCTTTGTTGCATTTGTCGCTGTATTACCTTTTACGCTAGGCTCTGACTCAACAACATCCAAAATAACAAAGTTTGGTGCTTCCACCATAAACACATTGCCCTTATAAAATTTGATAGTCGCGTTATCATTTTCACGAATATACTTAATGGCATCTTTTACTTGATCTTCTTGGATAGGAACTTGCTCATAAGTTTCATTATCCATAAAGTAATACAACTCACCATCACTGTACAAATACTGCATTTCTTTCGTTTCGATATGCGCTTTCTCAAACTTTTCAGATGGGTTAAACGCCTGCTCACGAATACTACCTGTAAGCAAACTCTTATAAGTCGTCCTTACAAAAGCTGCACCTTTTCCTGGCTTAACGTGTTGAAAATCCACAATTACATATGGCTCTCCATCAATTTGAAATGTAACTCCTTTTCTGAAATCACCTGCTGATATCATAGTACCTCCGTCCCTTTTATTATATCATATTTCATTTGTTTTTACGGTCTCAAGCGAATAACTTTTTAACATATTTTGTTAAAAAATATGAAAAATTTATCATCCGTCTAGAAATCGTCTTTCTTTTTCTAGTGAAAATGGTATTTCACGTCTTTTTAAAGTTCTTCTAACTGCGCTTCATGTCTTTTATAAAAATCATAACGCGCAGGAATTTCCTGAATTTTGTGATTTTCAGGTTGATCCATATGCACCTCAATGCCGTCAAAAGCATGAGTCCAATCCCATAAATTTTCCTTGAGATTCATCATCACTCGAATATTTTCTGCCGAACTCGGTGTAATTGGATGAAGCATTAGCGCAGCCACCTTCGACGCATAAAACGCATCTGATAGCACTTGCTCATACGCTTCCTTGCTATCTAATCCCTTTGAATTCTTCGCCCAGTGTTTACTCACTTTACGAACAAAATCATCAATGGTGTATATCACTAAATGCAATTCTTTTCTCGCCATATTGTGCTCGTAATCCAAGAGCGCTTTTTCTGCCAACTTTTTAATATTTTCACTCGGCTCTACCGTCGGAATCACCCCATCAAAATATTTTTGCGACGTATAAAACGCCGAACGAAGAACCCTGTTAAATACATTCGTAAGAACGTTTCCGTCCTTCAAAACAGGATCCGCTTCTCCATTATCGCTGTCAGTGTCAAACGCCTTCGGATTGAAAGATACCGATTTTTTAGAAAGCCCCAAACTCAAAAAATGCATCCTAAGCTGATCGCTGGTGTATCTTTCAAGCAAATCAATCGCCATAGGAGGTTTGATTTCACTTGAAGAACTCGCCTTTCCGCCCATGTATAACAAATGTGAATTGGAAACAAGCATTGGATAATCATACGCACCTAGAAGTTTTTCATCATCTGGCTTAATCCCTAAATACGCCATCAACAATCCCATCTCTGCAATTCCATAGAAATACACATTGTCCTCACCAATAACTTGATATTGCTCCGCATCCTCCGAAAGCCACCATGCCTTCCAATCTTGCTCTTTCTCTGGCGCATGTTTCAAATGCGTAATCGTAAACGATATTGGTGCCCAAAGCGACTCAGGCCACACCCAAAACGTTAGGTCATCTAAGCCGTCTTTGGCAGGAACAGGAACGCCCCACTCTACATTTCCAGTTAGTCGGAACGGCACAAGAGTTTTTCCGGTTCTAAATTTAATATTTAAATTCCCAAGCTCCTCACGCGCTTTATCTCGCTCCTCCAAATTATCGTATTCATAAACCACATAATTCGCTTTGCCGTCATCCACCAATCTAGTGACACTGACTTTTCCATCTATTGCTTCGTGGTCTTTACGATTGACATAAATGCAAGGAAGTTTCAAAAACTCGTTAATCGCCGAATAGACATTCGGTCTCATTCTCTTTTCCTTTTTCATTTTTTCAATCATATCTTTTAATTTTGCATTGTATTCTTCCAGTCCAAAATACCAGTTTGTCACTGTTTTTAAACTTGGTACAGCACCCGAAACCGCTGATTTAGGTTCAACAAGTTCTTCTGGAAGATATTGGTGACCCATATCACACTCATCGGCATACGCCTTTTCAGAGCTGCAACCATCTACTGGGCAACTCCCGACCACCTGACGACCATTCAAATAAACCTGCTCATCCGGATCAAAAAACTGAAGGGTGGACATTTTTTTGAGCGCACCAGCATTATAAAGCACTTCAAATAATTCTTTCGAAACCGCTTTGTGCACTTCCCCACTCTCTCCAAAAGCAGACGCACCATAAAGGCTAGGATTTACCTCATAGCCTTCCAGCACCTCTTTTTGAAGATCACAAAAACCAAGTACATAATCTTCTCTGGAAAGTGGATTTTCCGTCTCGCTAGTGTATTTTTTATAACTTGCAACAATCGGCGATCCATAACAGTCTGTCCCTGAAACAAATACAACATTTTCTTTACCAATACGATCTTGCAAAAAACGATAAATGGTATCCGCGTGAACAAACACACCGCCAATATGACCAAAGTGCATAGACTTGTTACCATACGGCATACCTGCTGTCACAACTGCTCTCTTTGGAAAATTTGGTCTTGGTCTAGGCATCTTTATCTCCTCTTAATACTCGTTTAATTTTTCTAAAAAGCCCTTTCTTTTTCGGCTTACTAACCTTAGTAATTTGTTTGCTTTCTGTATTCACTGTTTGCGCAGCGACAGTTTTTTTGTTTTCATGCTGTTTCGGTTTGCGCTTCACACCATCTACAGCTGTTTTTCGCTGGGCTACTTTTGCAGAATTCGGATGTTTTTGTTGCACTTTATCAGTCGCCTTTGCTCTGTTTTTATGAACTGGTTTTTTATTTCTTCTATTGTTATTCGTTCTCTTTTTAGGTTTCGCGGTTTCCGTTTTCTTCTCATTGACTGATTTTTTAACTGCATTAGACGTAGCACCTTTCTCGCTGTTTCCAGCTGAGGTATCTTTTCGTCTTTTCGGATTTGGCTTTGCCTTCTTAGCCGACGATTTCTTCTTTCTTCCTCTCGGCGGGTAAACCCCGTGATCGTCCACTTCTGGATCATAAGCGTGAACCTCACGGAACGAAATGCCATACAAATCATCCTCTCGCATTTTTCTGCGATCAAATTTTGCCTGAGGAGGTAGCGGTATCTCTTCAATCAATACCCCTGCGTGTTCTTCGATAGTATACAATTGGAACAATTCGCCATCAGATACCATCGTTAGTGCTACACCCTTTTTCCCTGCTCGACCCGTCCTTCCAATTCTATGGACATAGGAATCCTTCTCCACAGGTAAATTGTAATTAATAACAAGCTCTAAGTCCTCAATATGAAGTCCTCTAGCAGCTACATCAGTCGCCACCAACACCTTAAATGCACCTTTTTTAAACTGATTCAAGAACTTAATTCGAAGTGACTGTGAATTTGCGCCGTGAATCGACTTTGAGGTGATTCCGCGACTTAAAAGAAAATCCGTCACACGATCAACTTCAAATCTAGTATTACAAAATACAATACAACTTTGAGGATCTCTTTCTCTAAGAATATCGTAAAGTCTAGAGCGCTTTTCATTTCTCTTCACGCGATAGTAATACTGCTCAACCTGTTCAACCGTCTTAATATCAGATTCCAGTTCAACTGTCGCTGGATTGGTCAAATACTTGCCACTAAGATTGACAATTTCTTCTGGTATTGTCGCCGAAAACAAATAGGTTGTCCTTGTTTTCGCTGTATTGCCAATAATCTTATCGACCTGATCAATGAACCCCATATCAAGCATGCGATCCGCCTCATCCAAAACGACCAAATTAAACCGCTTAGAATCAATCGTTCCCTGTTTCATATGGTCAAGCACTCTGCCCGGTGTTCCCACCATAATATCGAATCCTTTATCAATGGCTTCCACTTCGACATTCATGCTGTGTTTTCCATAGACGACAACCGTTCTTACTTTATGAAACTTGGCAATCTTGGAAAGCTCCGTTTCCACCTGCACAGCAAGCTCCCTAGTAGGCGCCAAAATCAAACAGCGTTCAACCTTCTTTTCGTGAATTAATTGAACCGCCGGAACACCAAATGCAGCCGTTTTACCAGAACCTGTTTTTGAAAGCACAATCAAGTCGCGCTTTGCCAGAGCATGCTCAATGGTCTTTCGCTGGACATCCGTCGGATGAACATAGCCCATTTTTTGAAGGCCCTGAACAATTCCGTCCGAAATATCATAGTCAGAAAACTTTATGTTTTCAATGTTTTCCGCACTCGCAGAATCTTCTAAATCTTTTGTTTCTGCCAATGCCACATTTTTTACCGATGCTTCCTCAGCATTCACTTCAACTTTCTCTTCGCTTTTTTCTATTTTTAACTCTTCCATATCCTTTTTATTTCGCCTATTTTTCTATTTCTTTTCTAGCCGTTTTGGCTTTACCTTTTAGCTTTTCCTTCTATAAAATCACATTCTTTTTCGTGATTCTCAACATCAAAACATTATACCACTAGCCAACCTCTTAGTCAAAGTTTAACGCCCTTTTTTATCCATTTTTTCGTAATATTCTGTAAGTCCTCGGTGTGCTTCTTCAACACGCTCTACTAGCCTTTATTCATAAATGTCCTCATATAAAAAATTTCCCTCAACATAACCATCATGTTTCAAAAATCTTTTTTGACGAATACACCTCCACCATCAATTCCTAAATAAAAGTTTTTAAGATATCATCATTTATAGCATACACTATAGGTCGATTTTTAATTTTTACTATAGCATAATCATTTTCCAATTGCTTTAGTTCTCTCTTTATTTTCAGTACCGCTTCATGTTCATTTTCAGATGCGTTATCTATCAATGAATTTCTATCTATACCCGAATTATTATCGAAATAATAACTTTGATAGAGCATAAAAAGCAGAGATTTTTTCAACTCTGTATTTGCCAAATTCAATTCATTTTCAATATATTTAAAAGCACAATCCAACTTTTCGATTTTATCTTTTAGGCTTTCTAAAATATCTTCTTGACCTGCTATCAATGTCTTTAAAAATTCATCAATAAAATAGTTTAATTCACCCCTGTTAATTTTATTATTGGTATTAGCAAATGATTTATAATAGTTACTTTTATTAATATACGCCCCTCTCGACAGACTCATTGAAGTAAGATAATGATATGTACTATTTATAAACATGCTACTTATAAAACGACCGACTCTTCCATTTCCATCATAAAAAGGATGAATGTAAGCGAAATAATAATGTGCAATAGCCGACCTGAGCATGACTGGGATACTATCGTCATGAAAAAAGTGAAGCATATCTAATACCGCAGATTCAATCTCCTCCTCTCCTGATACTCCCTTATGAATAATTTCGCCTTTAACGCTATTTTGCTTTTGAACAAAAACATCCTCTTTTCTAAAAAATCTTCCATCTGGTAAATCGTCTTTTTCAATTTCACCCATTGTAATTTCATCGTAAATTTTCCGGACATCTTTACAATCA
>PDWI01007887.1_pt1 | contig 13036 bp, 6 predicted proteins | sample 1430891 | NCBI WGS metagenome assembly PDWI01 (sample SAMN01162508, study PRJNA174530) | Oral metagenome, whole genome shotgun sequencing project. | biome: Marine environment; feature: Marine mammal; material: Swab sample of the gingival sulcus; isolation source: swab sample of gingival sulcus... | reverse complement strand
CAATATTGATGTTAGTTTCAGAGGTGGAGGCAATAAAGTAAGTTATTTTTGTTCTTTAGATTACCGTTCAAGAGACGGGTTATATAAAGATTTTGATTATGAAGACTTCTCTACTCAACAAAGTTACGACAGAGTTTCGTATAGAGCAAATTTAGATATTGATTTAAGTTCCACTACAAAACTTAAAGTGTGGGCTGCCGGTAATATTGAAGAAACAAATACTCCGGGAGAAGAAACCGAAGATATATTTAAAGCAATATATAAAACTCCTGCTAATGCAATGCCTATTAAATATTACGATAACAACTGGGGAGGGACTTCCATATATGGTAATAACCCTGTAGCTATGATTTCTTCTACAGGATACAATAGATTCCAAGGAAATCGTATTTTTCTTAAAACTTATTTAAGTCAAGATTTAAGTACGATAACTAAAGGTCTTTCGGCTGACTTTTCTATTGCTCATCACAACTTTTTCTATTCATCGGATTCTCAAACTAAAAAATACAAATATGAACAACTAGTACAGGAATTTGATGCAAGTGGAGTTGTTACGGATACTATATCTCGAAAATATGGTGACAATTCAGGTTTTAAACAAAAAACAGGAATACAATCTTTAGCAAGACATACTAGCTTTTCGGGTAAAATAAACTATGATATATCATTAGGAAATAATAAAATAAATTCTTTCCTTTTATATAATGAAAATAAAACGGTAAGTAGAGGTCAATATAAAACTTTTATTACCAGAAATATTGCAGGTAATGTTCATTTCGGACATAAAAATAAATATTTTGCTGATGTAACTTTATCTTATTCGGGAACAAATGTATTACCTAAAGAAAATAGATTTTCTTTTTATCCTGCCGTTTCCGCTGCATGGGTTATATCAAATGAAGATTTTATGAGCAATTCTTCTTTTATTAATTTCTTAAAATTAAGAGCTTCGTGGGGATATGCAGGTAATAACAGAATAAGACAAAATACTGAAGATACAAGTTATGGAAAAATAGGTTCATATTATTTTACAGATAATAATACTAGTTTTGGTACTTATGGAGAAAAAATGCTTGGAGGAAACCCTAAAACAGAACTTGCAATGATGTCTAACGTAGGATTAGAAATTAATTTATTAAAGAAATTTAATATTATTGCCGATGTTTTTTATAATAAACGAACAAATATTTTAGTTCCTTCAAAGAATGTTATTTCAGGCGTTCTAGGAGTAGAACCCGATTATGAACCTACAGGTGAAGTAAGTAATAAAGGTATTGATTTACTTATTTCTTGGAGCGATAAAATAGGTAATTTTAAATATTCAATAGCCGGAACATTCAATTATTCTAAAAATAAAATTGAAAATATGAACGAAATTCCTCGTCAATTTAAATATCAAAAAAGAACAGGACTTCCGGTAGGACAAGCTTTCGGTTTAATATCTGACGGATTCTTTAATTCCCAAGATGAAATAAATTCAGCTAACAAACAATTATTTTCAACTTTAGCTCCCGGTGATATAAGATATGTTGACCAAAATAATGATAATTTAATTGATAATTTCGACCAGGTTGCTATTGGCTACAATACTAAAGTTCCTGAAATATATTATGGACTTAATATTAATGCAGAATACAAAAATTTCGGAATAAATGCTTTAATTCAAGGTATTGCAAATTATACCGTATATCTTAAAACACCAAGTATTTATTGGCCTCTTGTTAATAATAATAACATTACAAGTTTTTCGGATAATGCTTGGACACCGGAAACGCCGTCTTCCGCTACATTACCTCGTCTTACTACTGTAAAAAACAACAATAATTACCGTACTAACGACATATGGTTAAAAAATGGTAACTTCATTAAACTTCGCAATTTGGAAGTGTATTATTTATTATCTAAAAGCATTGCAAATAAAATACATTTAGAGAATATTAAATTCTTTGCAAGAGGCACTAATTTATTATCTATCGATGACATAGAACAATTAGACCCTGAGCAAATCAACGGAGGCTACCCTATGTTAAAAACATATAACTTTGGTATTAATTTAACTTTTTAAGAATTTAAGATTATGAAAAATAAAATTTCAATATATATTTTCTTCTTTGCATCTATATTATTATTTGGATGCGAAGATTTAGATTACAACGAAAAGAGTTATCTCAATAAAGATGATGTATACTCTAATGTAAAAAGAGTAAAAGCTGCATTATCCGGTATTTACACTTATATTCCTTCAGGATTTCGTCAAATAGATGATGCTATGCTAGCTTCGGCTTGCGATGAAGCTGTTTTTGCCGTTGATAATAGCAATGTGCATAACTTTTTTAACGGAGCTTGGACTCCATCTCGAACTCTTGACTCCAAATGGAACTTATACGAAGGTATTCGTAATGTTAATTTATTTTTGCAAGAAGTAGAAAAACATAAATTCCTTGGTCATAAATATGACACTAAAGTTACTTACGAAGAGCTTATGAAAGAAATTAAAAGGTTTAAATTCGAAGCAAAAGGATTAAGGGCTTATTTCTATCTTGAATTAGTTAAACGATATGGAAGCATACCTTTAACAAATACTATTCTAACAAAAAAGGAAGCCAATAATTTACCTTCCAGTTCTTTCGAAGAAGTTATAAAATTTATAGTTGACGAATGTGATATAGTAGCTAAAGAATTACCTGTCACATATGAAAACATAAGAGGTAAAGAATATGGAAGATTAACAAAAGGTGCAGCTCTTGCCATAAAAGCCCAAGCATTGCTGTATCTTGCTTCACCATTGAATAATGAATCTAACGATGTAAATAAGTGGATAGATGCCGCTAAAGCTGCTAAAGATATTATCAACATAAAAAACTATAGTTTATATAAACAGTATAAAGCTATTTTCACAGAATATAAATCAAAAAATAAGGAAGTTATTTTTAGTCGCCGCGAAGGAAATAGTAATAAATTTGAAAGAATTAATTTCCCTGTTGGTTATGTTGGTGGTAATTCCGGTAATTGCCCTACTCAAAACCTTGTTGATTGCTACGAAATGAAAGATACAGGTTTACCTATATCTGATCCGGCTTCAGGTTACGACCCAAATAATCCTTATTCGGGAAGAGACCCTAGATTTAAATTATCTATTTTATGCAATGGTTCCATATGGAAGAAAAAAGAAATTCAGGTTTGGAACGGCGGACTTAATGGTGCTCCCTTAAAATATGCTTCTCCTACCGGATATTATCTCAAAAAATACGTTATTGAAAGTACTACTTTAAAACAACCTAATGTTAATTCTAAAGTACATAATTGGGTAATATTTCGTCTTGGCGGTGTACTTCTCGACTATGCCGAAGCTATGAACGAAGCATACGGACCCGAAAATGACGGAGGATTAGGTTTAACTGCTCTTCAAGCTGTAAATAGAGTTAGAGAAAGAGCTAAAATGCCTAAATTCCCATCAGGTATGAGTAAAGATGAATTTAGAAATAAACTAAGAAACGAACGTAGAGTTGAACTTGCTTTCGAGGGACATAGATTCTGGGATTTAAGACGTTGGAAGGCAATGCCTGCTTCTCAAGAAATTTTCGGCATGAAAGTAACCAATAACAATGATGGTAGTTTTTCTTATGAAAAATTTGTTTATAAAACACGAACTTTCGAGGAAAAAATGTATAGATATCCTATTCCTTACAAGGAAACTATTATTAATAGTAATATTAAACAAAACACCGGTTGGTAAAATTAATTAAATAAAAAAAACACCTCATAATTTTAAGAATTTATGAGGTGTTTTTTTTATATCTCTTCATCAGGATAAAAAACAGCACCTAATCCGTTTTTACCGTCTAATTTTACGGTTACAGCATCATCAAGACATACATGCTTAATATATTCATCCTCGTAGATAGTAGATTTCTCGAGCAAAAAGTTTTCATCAAACTTATCTATATCATTATTGGTATTAACAGTTAAATACCCCACCCTTAATGAAGTTACATTTTGAAAGAAATGCGTACCTTGACTCGGATCGGGACTAAAGCCCTTTATAGCTGTTTCTACAATAACTGCAGCACCTGATATTTGCGCCCAACGAACAGGTATTCCCAACCACGGGTCTTGCGAGCCCCAACGTCCTGGACCTACAAGGATATAATTTTTACCTCTATCTAATATTTCCTGATTAATTTTTTCTATAGTAGGAACCAAATGCGACAAATCTTTTTGTTTAAAGTTTTTAGACTTCACAAACACCACTTCGCGTATATCGTTATTTACTCCATTACCTAAAGCCGAAGAAGAATAAATCAAAGTTTCATCTTTATTTATATCTTTAAGGTTAACACCTGTATTTTCTTCACTCTCAACAATAGGACGTATTTGTAACAAATAAAAAACAGAACGTTTTTGAGGCATTTGTAAATCTACCGCAAATTCAACTTCCACAGGTTGATTCATTTCCTTACATCCCATTGCCAATACTTTATTAACAATCTCGGCTAATGGAAAAGCATCATACTTAAGCAATTTAGAAAAAGTAACCAAAGGAGCACCTTTATGATGAGATCCTTCTCGTATTACTCTATTATGATAATCATATATGGAACCAATCCAACGTAACTCACCGTCTTCTTGTGCTACACGAATATCTAATTTTTTTAAATTAACACCATCATTAACCGAAGGTACAAAACTATTATTATCCAAATCGATAGCAAAAAACGTTTTTTGAGTTTCCCTTAAAGTAATCTCCGGAGTACTCAACTGAAGTGATTTTTGAGGATATACAGGTGAAAAACGTAACGAAACACCACCTTCCACTATTTGTCTTCCCAATCCTAAAGCAACATTAGCAATACCATCTTTAGATGTTTCGGGAGCTATAGGATAAAAATTTACCGATCGAGCCACCCCTGATATTGTAGGATAAAAATAATTTCCATGTCTATTCCCTACAACTTCTTGCAGAACAATGCCCATACGTTCCTCGTCAATAATATTCATTGTAGCCTGCATGTATGCCTTACTCGACTTAAAATAAACCGAAGCATAAACACACTTTATTGCATCCGATATTTGTTTCATAACCACTTCGGAAGAATCAACATTAGATATCATATAGGTTGAATAAATACCTGCAAAAGGCTGATAATGACTATCTTCAAGAACACTTGACGAACGAACGGCAATAGGATTATTAATTACAGCTATAAATTTTCGTAAATATACATGCAATAAATGAGGTAATTTAGCCTTAACAAATCTTTCTAATATTTCCTCGTCGCTAACATCCGACAAAGCTATTTCGTACAAATTATTATTTTCCATAAACATTTCAAAAATATCGGTGCCGATAACAACTGTACGAGGTATGGTAACATCTACATTTTCAAAATTAAATAATTTACTATTACGCTCAATAATATTTGTAAGAAAAGCTAATCCACGAGCCTTACCTCCGATAGATCCCTCTCCTATACGAGCAAATTTAACATACTTATCGTAACTAGAAGGATTAAATGTAGCAATTACACCCTTAGCTTTATTTATTCTATAACTTACAATAGAATCATAAATAAATTCTTTTGCCTCTTCTACATTTTTAAAATCATCAATATGCCTAATTTTTAATTTCTCTGATAATGTAAATAAAGCACGTGCTTTTAACCATTTAGAAACATGGTTACGTTTAAAATGATAATAAAGGGAATCTTCAGGTATTTCCGACAACTTTTCTTGCAATTGTTTTAATGTACTCACCCTTTTCACCTCTTTATGAGTCTCCGGATTTATAAAAACAAAATCACCAAAAGCCAAATTAACACGTAAAAAGTGTTTTAATTCCTGCAATAAAGTTTTTGAATACTTATATAAAAAACCTACTTTTATTTGCTTTGCTTGTTTAATAACATTTAAATCGGAGGACTGCAATAAAAACGGGAAATAAGGATCGTCACGCTTAACTCGTTTAGCCAGATTTATACCTGCATCATTATCCTTTATTCCTTTTCTGCTAAACGAAACATCTGAAATAACACCCAAAGCATTTTCTCTGTATTTAGAATAAAAATCCATAGCTTCTTCGTAATTACGAGCAAGTAATATCTTGGGTCTACCTCGCATTCGCATCATTTTCTGATGTTCGTTAAGAGCTTCGGTCATAAACTTTTTACTCTGCTTAAATACAATTCTATAAATTATAGGTAAATAACTCGAATAATAGCGAATAGAATCTTCTACAAGAATAATACACTGCACACCAACGCCCAGAATATCATTTTCAGCATTCATCTTGTCTTCTAAAAGCTTAATAATTGCAACCAAAATATCTGCATTCCCAAGCCAACAAAAAACATAATCAATAGCACTGGTGTCTTCGTTACTCAACTTCTGACTCACTTCGCGCGAAAATGGAGTTAACACTACAAAAGGTATATTATAGTTTTTAGCTTTTATGGTTTTTGCCAAGCTAAAAGTATCCATCCCCCCAACACTAAGCATACTAATAACCAAATCTATTGTTTGATTTTCTAATACTTTTAAAGCATCTTTTGAGTTAGTTACTTTAATAAATCGCGGAGGATAGCGTATATTCAGTGAAACATATTCATTAAAAATTTGCTCTTCTATTCGTCCGTCTTCTTCTAACAAAAAAGCATCGTAACTACTTGAAATCAACAGCACTGACTGTATTCTTCGCTGCATTAAATTACCAAACTTAGTTTGCGAAAAATTAGTATACTTATCTTTATTCATATAATAATATTTTTAAATTATAATTTTGAAAATTCTAAAAAGTAATCTCATTTAAACTTTTTTCAGTAAATTTTCTTTCTTCTTCAGTTTAAATATTCATTTTGTACAAGGTTTTTGGTTTTTAACTTTTTGCCTTTGATAATTATAGTAAAAAAAATTACGTTTTTTCTATTAGAACTAAAATCTAATATATAAATATTAACAGCTTCAATATATTTAAAATTACAAAAATAAAAATATATTTTTTTGAAAAATAAAAGCCGTATTTTAATAATAAAACTTATAACCTTTTAAAATTAAACATTTTAATTTACTTACAAAGACTATATAATACAATTATCAAACCTTTATGATAAATAATAATTAATATAATCAAGGGGCAAGATATAAAATAATACATAATATTTTACAATAAAATTGATAAAAATATATACTTTTGTGCCCTAAAGCAGAAAATATAAATTTTCAGTGATTAATAGGAACATTTTTTAAGTTTATAATTTTCAACAAAGAACTAAAGGTCAATAGCCGTTAATAAACTTAGGAATATATACATAATAATAAAAATAATAATGGAAAAAAAAGCAATTTTAATTATCCTTGACGGATGGGGTTTAGGTGATAAATCAAAAGCTGATGTAATATCAGGTGAAAATCTTCCCTTTTGGACAAAACTTTTAGAAAAATATCCAAACTCTAAGTTAGATGCCTCCGGAGAATTCGTAGGATTACCTGACGGACAAATGGGTAACTCCGAAGTAGGTCACTTAAACATAGGTGCCGGAAGAGTTGTATATCAAGACCTTGTTAAAATTAACAAAGCTTGCGAAGATGGTAGCATTGCCGAAAATACAGAACTAAAAAAAGCATATACTTACGCTAAAGAAAACAACAAAAAAGTACATTTAATGGGATTAATGTCGCCCGGTGGTGTACATAGTAGCCAAGAGCATATTCACAAATTATTAAGTGTAGCTAAGGATTATGGTTTAAATGATGTTTTTGTTCATGCTTTTATGGATGGTCGCGATACCGACCCTAAAAGCGGTAAAGAATATATGACTAACCTACTTAATCATATGGACAAATCGGTTGGTAAAGTAGCTACTGTAATAGGTCGTTATTACGCTATGGACCGTGATAAACGTTGGGACAGAGTAAAAACAGCTTATGATGCTATGGTAAATGGTTTAGGTGAGGTTTCTACAAGTGATATTACCGATGCCATACAACAATCGTATGACAATGATATTACCGACGAATTTATCAAGCCTATAATTAATGTAGATGAAAAAGGAAATCCTGTTGCAAAAATAGAAGAAGGTGATGTAATAGTTTTTTATAACTACAGAAACGACAGAGCTAAGGAGTTAACCTATGTTCTTACTCAAAAAGATATGCCTGAAGAAGGAATGAATACTATTCCTTTACATTACTGCTGTATGACACCTTATGATGCTACATTCAAAGGTGTTCATATATTATTTGACAAAGAGAATGTAAAAAATACTATTGGTGAAGTAGTTGCCAATAACGGATTAAATCAACTTCGAATTGCAGAAACCGAGAAATACGCACACGTAACTTTCTTCTTCTCCGGCGGTAGAGAAGCTGAATTTAAAAACGAAGACCGTATTTTGGTTAATTCGCCTAAAGTTCCTACATACGATTTACAGCCCGAAATGAGTGCTTATGAGGTTAAAGATAAAGTTGTTGAAGCTTTAAATACAAATAAATACGATTTCATTTGTCTTAACTTTGCTAATGGTGATATGGTAGGACACACCGGAGTGTATCCTGCAATTCAGAAAGCAGTAAAAGCTGTTGACGAATGTGTTAAAGATGTAATTGAAGCTGTTAAGAAAAATGGTTACGAGGCTATTATTATTGCCGACCATGGAAATGCCGATAATGCTATTAATGAAGATGGAAGTCCTAATACAGCGCATTCGCTTAATAAAGTACCTTTTATTTGGGTAACAGATAGAGAAGGAACTGTTAACGATGGAGTTTTAGCTGATGTTGCTCCTTCATTATTAAAGATAATGAATGTAGAACAGCCCGAAGACATGACAGGTAAAAACCTTATTAATTTAAAATAAAAATTAGGTGAAAACCTAAAAAATCCGAACCCCAAAGAATTAAAAAACTTTGGGGTTTATTAAAAAATATCATGATTCAAATAGATGACAAAATAATATCACGTGAAATATTTGAACGTAAATTCATTTGCGACTATGCAAAGTGTAAAGGTATATGCTGTGTAGAAGGTGATTCCGGTGCTCCTCTTACCAAAGAAGAAGCTAAGATATTAAAAAAAGCTTATCCGAAAATTAAACACCTATTAACCCCTAAAGCTATTAAAGTAATAGAAAATGAAGGCACTTCGGTTATCGACTTCGAAGATGATTTAGTTACTCCTATAATTAATGGAAGAGAATGCGTATATACATATATAGATGAGAATAAATCTATTCATTGCGCTATCGAAATTGCTTATAAACAAGGAATTATAGACTTTCAAAAACCTATTTCGTGTCACCTATATCCTATACGAACTCGAAAATTAACTCACGGAGAGGCTTTAAACTACGATGAATGGCCTATATGCAAAGATGCTTGTGCTCTTGGTGAATTAAATAACACTCCGGTATTCCGATTTCTTAAAGAACCTATTATTAGAAAATATGGTGTCGATTTCTATAAAGAAATGGAGGAATCCGAGAAAATATTACGAGAACAAAGATTTATAAAGTAAAATTATTTAATTTTTTTTCAGTAAATTTCCTTTCTTATATGGGTTAAATATTCATTTTCACAAGGTTTTTAGCTATTAGTATATTTTATTGGTGATAAGTGATAAGCAATAAGTGATAATATCCTTAGCTAAAAAAACACGTCTTTCTAATAAAGATAAAAGCTAAGATATAGATGCTTACGGCTAAAAGCTGTAATACACTTAAAATAACAATAGCAAAGGTTTATAAAAAATAACTTCAATAAATAAAAAAGGATGTACTTATTAATAAAGACATCCTTTTTATTCTAAACTCAAAAAAATTTAAAAATGAAAAAAAATTATTTTTCTGATAAATAACTTGCAATTCCCTCTTGTGTTGCTTGCAAGCCTTTATCTCCTTTGTGCCAATCAGCAGGACAAACTTCTCCGTTTTCTTCAAAGAAATCAAGAGCATCAACCATTCTTAATACTTCGTCAACATTACGACCTAGAGGCATATCGTTAACTACTTGGTGACGTACAACTCCTTCTTTATCGATAAGGAAAAGACCACGGTAAGCCATTGGTGTACCTACATAAGTCATTTGTCCTTCTTCGTCATAGTCATAATATCCTGCAAGAACATCGTAATTCTCAGAAATAGTTTTACTGCTATCTGCTACTAAAGGAAAGGTAACTCCTTTTATACCACCCTCATTTTTAGGTGTTTGCAACCATTTCCAATGCGAAAATGATGAATCAACAGATACTCCTACAACTTGAACATTTCTACTTTCAAACTCAGTTAATTTATCTTGAAAAGCTATAATTTCCGTTGGACAAACAAATGTAAAATCTGCAGGGTAAAAGAATAAAACTACATTCTTTTTTCCAACAAATTGGTCAAGTGAATAATTTTCTACTATTTCAACTCCGTTAATAACGGCTTCTGCACTAAATTTTGGTGCTTTTTTTCCTACTAAAACTCCCATTTTTTTATTTTAATTATTTTATAATATTCTTATTTAGTATTTATCATACTCATTACTTAAACACACAAAAACTAAAAATGTTTTATAAATTATCATATTTAATTTGTTTTTTTATTTAACAAAATGATTATAAGATAATTATAATTTAAAATTAAATTATTTTTTTTATTTTCGTATATCCATTTCGTCTAATAAATAATCAGCTTGAGCAAATTTATCAATTAAAAACAACACATAACGCACATCTAATGAAATATTCCTGCATTGTTTAGGATTAAACATAAGATCGCTCATTACACCTTCCCAAGCTCTATCGAAATTAATACCGATTAACTCACCATTGGCATTTACAACCGGACTCCCAGAATTACCTCCTGTTGTATGATTGGTAGCTACAAAACATACCGGTACGGTTCCATTCACCTCATATTGTCCGTAATCTTTTTTATTATATAATTCTTTTAATCGCTCAGGAACTCTATAATCGTATATATCAGGATTATCTTTTTGCATTATACCCTCAAGTGTTGTATAATTTTTAAATTCAACACCATCACGAGGTATATATCCTTTTACTTTCCCGTACGACACTCGCAATGTAAAGTTAGCATCGGGATAAAATAACTTATCTTTATCGGCTATCATTTGAGCTGCCATATAGTCCCTATTTAAATTATTCAACTTATCAGACATTTTACCATAGTCTTCTGATATTTTATTTTTATACACATTATAAAAACTCATATATAATTTATAAGACGGGTCTTTCTGTAATTTTTTTACACTTTTAGCATTAAAATTTTCTGCAAAAACTAAAGCCGATTGTTTATTTGTAAAAATACTTTTCTTAAATAAATAATCTACATATTTATCAATACTACCTTTATATTTTCTATCAATAAAAGAATATAATTTAGGATAAAATTTAGCCGATATACGCTCTTTATAAATTGTCAACAATGCTTTTACCATTTCTTTATCCAAAGGCATGTAATAATCTTTATAAAAAGTATCAAGTTTTTTAATCAACTTGGTTTTCAAATCAGATATTTTTTCATTATTGATACTATCTTTCTGACAAGCTTTCCCCAATTCACCAAAATAAGAAGCTGCCATAGCTAATTCCATTCCGTTCCGGTAAATAACTTCAACTATATAACTATATGCCAGTTTATATTCGGTATATCTATCATACAACTCCTTATAATTATCTAATAATTTTGTATAATCTTTTTTATTATAAGCATTAGCCCATTTCTGAAATTTAAATTCTTCGGATTGTTTTTTCTTAATTGCATCAAGTTTTCCTAATCCTTTAATTTCACCCTTCCAACGTTTCCATGAATTAGCAATACGTGCTTGCTTTGCAGCATATTTAATTCTTACAGCCTTATCTTGATTACTATATTTTTTTATAATATCCAGTTTTTTAGTTCTTAAATCAATCAAATGAGGATTAATATCCTTAGTAATCATTTTTAAATGATACGAAGGCACATACTCTTGTGTTGAACCGGGATAACCAAATACCATTGTAAAATCATTTTCTTTTACTCCTTTTAATGAAATAGGAAAATATTTTTTGGGTTTATACGGCACATTATCTTTAGAATATTTTGCAGGTTGATTATCCTTATTAGCATAAATTCTAAACAAAGAAAAATCGCCTGTATGACGAGGCCACATCCAATTATCAGTATCGCCACCAAACTTACCTATTGCCGATGGAGGCGCTCCCACTAATCTTACATCCCAAAATACTTCATTAACAAATAAAAAATATTGATTCCCGTGATAAAAAGTTTCTACATCAGCTTTATAATTAGTTCCCTTAGTAGCTTTTGCTGTAATTTCATCAATATTTTTTTCAATAATTTCGTTACGTTTTTCTTCAGTCATTTTATCCGTTACTCCTTCCAACACTTGTTTTGTTACATCTTTCATATACTTAAGAAAAGTAACTTTAAGGTTAGGATTAGGTAACTCTTCGGAACGGTTTTTAGCCCAAAATCCGTTAGTTAAATAATCATGTTCAACACTACTGTGTTTTTGAATTGAACCAAAGCCACAATGATGATTTGTTATTTTATTAATACTATAAATATCTTCGGCACTTAATTTAAATCCCATTTTGTGCATTTCGTCTATATTGTATTTTTTCAATAATATAGGAATCCACATACCATCACGAGCCGATGCATTGGGATATATCAATGCAATGGCAATAATAAATAATAATATTTTCTTCATATTGTTTGTTTTTATATTATAAAGATACTTAAACTTCTTATTTACAAACTTAAACTTTTAGTCTTCTGATTTTTAGTACTTTAAAGTTATTAGCTTTTAGCTTTTAGCTTTTGGCTTTAGTAAATTACCAAAGGAGTATCACCTATCTCCCATCGCTAATCACTAATAGAGTAAGTTAACAGCTAAAAAACTTATCAAAAATGAATATTCAAACTGTAGGAAAAAGAAAATCTACAATCGTCAATTGTCAACCTTCTGTCTTCATTGTCTACGTCGAACTAAATTAATTAATTTAAGTTCTATTTGTATAATAGGCATTAGCTTG
>PDWI01007608.1_pt1 | contig 13038 bp, 7 predicted proteins | sample 1430891 | NCBI WGS metagenome assembly PDWI01 (sample SAMN01162508, study PRJNA174530) | Oral metagenome, whole genome shotgun sequencing project. | biome: Marine environment; feature: Marine mammal; material: Swab sample of the gingival sulcus; isolation source: swab sample of gingival sulcus... | reverse complement strand
ATGGTATTTCAATTTTGTTTGAAAATGAAGTTGTTAACTATACAAAATTTAATGGTCTACCAGATGATTTTATTGATGGAATTGTTGAAGATAATGATGGAACAATTTGGGTTGCTACAAGGTATGGAGGTGCTTGCAAATTTATTGGTTCCAAAATCTATATTCATAATACTGAAAATGGATTTCCAAGTAATCATCTTTCGGGAGTTTATAAAGATAGCAAAGGTAATATTTGGTTTTCTACTACAGATGTTGGAGTTATTAAATATAACGGCTCCGAGTTTATTACATATTCACTTGAAGATGGCCTTATTAGCAATGAAGTATTAACAATATTTGAAGATAAAGATGGTATAATTTGGATTGGTACTAATGAAGGTATTACTTCATTCAATGGAAAATCATTTATGCAATATTCAGAAAAAGAAGGATTTCCTGAAGAAGAAGTAGATGTAATTATTCAAGATTTAAGGGGAGATATTTGGTTCGGCTTATATAACGATGGTATTTATAAATATGATGGAAGAAAAATTACTAAACATTCTGGATTGAAAAGTAATAAAATACGTTCTGCTTTTTTAGACAAAAGAGGAGATTTATGGTTTGGTACATTTTTAGGGGGAGTTAGTCGACTACCATCTGAATACTTTGAAATATTTATTAAATACGATAATATTACCTTTGAAGATGTTTATGCTATTACTCAAGATGATTTGGGAAAAATGTATTTGGGGCATTATGGTAATGGTGTTACAATTTTTGAAAATAACAAATTTAAAAGACTAACTAGAAATTCTGGACTTGCAAGTAATGATATTAGTTCAATTCTTTTTGATAGTAATAAAAATCTTTGGTTAGGTGCAACGGGTGGAGTTACTAAAGTTGCTAATAACTCTAAAATAAAAATTACAAAGCGAAACGGATTAAACTATGATAATATTCTAAAAGTTTATGAAGATAGTAAAGGAAATATTTGGTTAGGTGCAATTGGAGGGGTTAGTAAATTAAATTCTTTAACTAATAAAGTAGTTTCAGAATTTGGTGAAGAGGTAGGTTTTAATACTGAAACCTGGGTAAATGATATTTATGAAGATGATAAAGGTGTTTTGTGGTTTGCTACTCACTATGCAGGAGTAATTACTTATGATGGTAAAAATTTTTCAAAGTTAGATACTTCCAATGGATTGCCTTTAAACAATTTACTTTCTGTTATGCAAGATAGAATGGGTTATTATTGGTTTACAACAGATGGGAAAGGAATTTTTAGATATGATGGAAAAAACTTTTTATATATTTCTGAAGAGGAAGGATTATCTTCGGACAATTGCTATTTTATTAAAGAATATAAAGATGAGCTGTATATTGGAACTACAAATGGGATTTCGATATTAAAAAATGATGTAAATGAAAATACTAAGGAATTTGAATTTAGATATATCTCTAAAGAAGATGGATTACCTTCCAAGGAATTAAATCAAGGTGCATATTTTGAGGATAAGGATGGTTCATTATGGTTTGGAACTTTAGGAGGTTTAATAAAGATTGATCCCAAAAAAGAAATTACAGAAGAAAAACTTCCAATTTTCTTTAAAAGTGTAACGGTTTCAGATGGTATTGAAGAGCAAGTTTTTACTTCTTCAATAGAAGAAGAATTTAATTATGAACAAAATAATATTACTATAGAATTTTTTAGTATTTCATTTGCAAAACCTAAAGAAACAACTTACGAATTTATGCTTGAGGGTATTGAAGATCAATGGTCATCTACAAAAGAAAATTCAGTTACCTACCGTGCTCTTCCTTCGGGTAAGTATAAATTTTGGGCAAGAGCTAAGAATAATAAAGATGCCAATGTAGAAGCGAAATTAATATCATCTTTTATAATAGCACCACCTTTTTATAAAACATGGTGGTTTATCACATTATCTCTTTTATTTTTTGGATTGGTTATTTATGGGGTATATTTCTATAAAACTTCGCAGGTAAAAAAGAGAAATATAGCTCTTGAAACAATGGTAAAAGAAAGAACAAGAGAATTAGAACAAGAAAAAAATAAATCAGATGATTTACTTCATAATATTCTTCCTTCTAGTCTTGTAAATGAACTAAAAACTTTTGGTAAAGTTAGACCCCGAAGATTTAGTAGTGTATCAATTATGTTTACCGATTTTAAAGCATTTACATACACTACATCAGTATTACCTCCGGAAGAATTAGTATATGAACTAAATGATATTTTTAAAGGTTTTGATGCTTTAATTAGTAAGTATGAATTAGAAAAACTTAAAACTATTGGTGATTCGTATATGGCTGCTTGTGGTATTCCTAGAGAAGTGGAAGATCATGCAACCCGAATAGTATATGCAGCAATTGATTTTCAAAAAATGATAAAAGAAAGAAATCGAAGTGCTCCAATTAAATGGGATATGCGTTTAGGAATTCACTCAGGAAGTGTTGTAGCTGGTGTAGTTGGTACAAAAAAATTCACCTACGATATTTGGGGTGATACAGTTAATATTGCTAGCCGAATGGAAGGTTCTGGCGAACCTGGAGAGATAAATATTTCTGGATATACTTATATGTTAATAAGAGATCATTTTGATTGTCAATACAGAGGTAAAGTGGAGACAAAAGACAAACGTAGTATTGACATGTATTTTGTAAAAGGTATCAAGCATAATCAAATTTCAAATCAAACTATAACAAATAAATCGTTCAAATCATTTAAACAATTCAGTTAATTCCTCGATAATACTCTAAATTTTCCAACTATTCTTAAAAAGAATCTATTCTTGACAACAGATTTTTATCCTACTAATTGAATAGTGGTAATTTTTACATCTATGAGGAAAAAATGTATTTATTTAGAACAATTTTAGTTTCTCTTATTATTACACTTTTTACTATTCCTACTTTAGGACAGGATTCCAATACTGTAAATTATAGCTTATTTTTGGAAAAAACCGTGACATACGGTACAGTAGATACAAAAATTGATGAAGGTGTTTTTAAAGAAGGAGAAAGTTTTATTATTCCTGAAGCAGAACTTCCATCATCTCCAATAGACTTTTCAATTTACCAAGATCTTTATAATGCTTTAGTTGGAGGTAGATTTGGTATTGATTATGGAGCTCTTAATAACGACATAATTATGAAAATTTTTATTAGGAATCTTGAGCCCAATATTGGTGAGTACTTAAAGTTAGGTGAAAATAAGGATACTCTCTTTTCATATTTTGAAATAAGGATAATTGAGTTACCTGATTCTAATTATTACTTGGAAGATACAAGCTATTATTTTAATGATGGATATTATGCTAATTTCGCACTTCCCAAATCAGATAATTTATTAAACTTTTTTAATATTATTGGAATAAATACGCAAGATAGTTTGTCATTTGCATATTTAGAAGAAGATGATAATAATAAGCAAAATTGGAATGCAGATGGTATTGTAACAATTGATGATCCCGATTCAATAAAATTTAAAGCAATTCATCTTTCTAGAATTGGTGGTGGAAGAAGACGATTTATATATGGGAATCAAACCGGAATTAAAATAAAAGAATTAAATGGATTACCAAATAAGATTAATCTGTATCAGAATTATCCTAATCCATTTAATCCAACTACAAAAATATCATATTCAATAAATGAGCCCGGAAATGTTAAACTTGAGGTTTACAATATTTTGGGTAAACACGTTTATACCTTACTTAATAAATATCAACCTGCTGGAAATTATAGTATAGAATTTTCAGCTTCTGATATTTCGAGAAATATGCCAAGTGGTATTTATTTTTATTCGTTAAAAAATGGTAATGCCATTTTAACAAGAAAAATGATATTAATGAAATAGAAATAAAGGATAGGAATGACTTTATCATTAAATAATTTTAAAATCTATATAGTTTTTATTAATCTAGTAATTTTAACAGGGTGCTTTGATAAACCAGATAAATTTGTAGCTCCAAGTTGGGAGACTGAAATGAATTTTTCAGTTACCGAAAAATCTTTTACTTTATTAGAAATTGTTGAAAAGGATAGTTCCTTTCTTAAGTCATCAAATAATCCTGAAACATTAGGATTATTATATATTGGAGATACGCAGGCAGTATCTTCAATTAGAATTGAAGATGAATTAAAAATAAAATCTTTTGAAACTGATTTTTCTCAAAAAATTGGTCCCATTAAAAATATTATTATTCCTGCTACAGATAAGACTGATATTAGAGTTGAAGATTGGGCAACAAATGTTACAAGTGGTTCATATCAAATTTTTCCTGAGCAAGAAGGAAATGTTACTTTGCCCATTGAGGGAATTAGTAGTATAGAATCTATTCAAGCAGAAACTGGAAATTTAAGAATATTTGTTCGCAACAACCTTCCAGTCCCAATTGAATTAAGGGGAATTACTATTCGAAACGTAGATGATCAAAGTGTAGTTGCTAAAAAATCTGATAGTAATCCTAACGAATGGATAACAATTCCGGCATTTTTAACTAAAGATATATTTTTCTCAATAGAGAATAAATATATTACAAATAATTTAGAATATGTTGGAAAGATTTATAGCCATGGAAGTTCAGGTGAGGAAATACAAGTTCCGGAAGAAGCCGGCACAGAAATTATCGTATTATTTAGTGATTTAACAATTGGAAGAGCTTCTGCACTATTACCTGAACAATCTTTCAATTTTAATGAAACTATTGTATTAGGTGATTCTACTAAAATTGAAGAAGCAATAATAAATCATGGTAAAGTTATTTTAACAACTTCCAACAACATGGGGGTCAGTCTTACAGCAAATATTACGTTTGATAATCTATTTGATGATAATGGAGAAAATTATACTTTACAAATTCCTCTCAACCGAAATCAGCAAAGTTATGTTAATGAAATTGATTTGCAAAAATGGAAAATTGCTACTGCGACACCCGGAATACCAACTAACGAAATTAGTTATTCTGTTTCAGTAAATACAGATTCAACTGGAGAAATTTCAACAATCAGTAAAGATGATGATATTGCATTCAATTTAAGATTTGAAGAGTTAGTTTTCGAATCATTTACAGGACAGCTTAAACCAACAGTTTTTAATTTGGAAAATACAGGTATAAAACTAGATTACGGTGATATAAATGAAAAGTTTGAGTTTCAAGAAATAAACTTTGATGGTGCAGAATTTAAAATAAACCTAAATGCTTCAACAGATATGAACTTATTGATAAATGGTAAAGTTGAAGCAACTAACGGAACAATTACGAATTATCAGTCACTTGAGGATATTTATATTCCTTCCGTTGATCCGGTCAATATTAATATTTCAAATTTAATCAATGGGTTTAGTCAAGATCTTCCGGATAGTTTTTCTATAATAGGAACAGGATTACTAAATCCAAATTATGAAGTTTCTACTATAAACAGAGGTGATTCGGTCTATGGATTTATTGAATATGAAATTCCATTAAATATGGGGATTGCCGGAGGAAGATATATAGATACTCTGGATATTGATCTTGGTAACATTGACGAAGATGATACGGATAATTTAAATTATGGTATGGTAAAATTTATAATTGAGAATACCATCCCAATAGGCTTATCATTCAGAGCAGCAATTTTAGATTCTGCTTATACAAATGTTTTAAATTTGCCAACACCTTCAAATAAAGAAGATTCTATATCAATTCCTAAACCAATGATGAGTCAAAATGGTGAGCTTTTGTCTTCGGGTAAGAATGAAATTGAATTAAGTCTTGAAGGTGAAGAAATACAAAAACTATTAAACAATCCATACTTACTTATTGTTGTGAACTTTAGTACCGCCGGTAATAATAATATTCCGGTTAAGTTTAAAACTTCTTACGGTATTAGTGTTAAAGTAAAGGCACATGCAGAATACAAGGTAGAATTATAATTTGGAGACTGAATGAATAATAAAATAAAGAAATTTGTTTTACTATTATTTTTGAATATATCTTTACTAGCGCAAGGATTCGGTTCTAATGGTGCCATTGATGCTAGAAATATTGCTCTTGGTGGTACACATGTAAATTTTGCTAGAGGTGTATATGCAATTGGAGTTAATCCTGCTAATTTAGTAATTGACCAAAATCACTTTGTAGAAGTATCAACATTATTTCCTCTTCCAACACTAAATTTTAATGTTGGAAATGATTTCTTTACACTTGATGACTATCAGTATTTCTTTACCGGAGTTAAAGGGGAAGATGGAAAAGTAAATCCTAGATATTTAAGTAATGCAGATAAAACAAAGTTACTAGATTTATTTAATGAAGGTTCTTTAGTTAATTCAAACCTTGGTACAAATATATTATCGGTAACGGTTAATCTGAATAAGAAGATTGGAGCTTTTGGTTTTGCAATACAAGATTTAACAAGCTTTAATTTTAATTTACCATCACAAATAGTTGAGCTTTTCTTATACGGAAATAAGACCGGTTCAAAATATTCTTTAGAAGAATTAGATGTTAATAGCTGGTATCTAAGAAATTATTCTCTTACCTACTCAAAAGATTTAAGTAAACTATTCCCTGATGCATTTAAATTCTTTTCAGTCGGAGTTACTTTAAAGATGGTGCAAGGAATGTTTTATGCAGGAACAGATGAAATTCATACTACTTTTGAGTCAAAGGAAAACTATAATATTGCTGTAAATGGTAATTCAAAATTATTAATTGCAACTTCTCCTAATTTTGGAATTGTACATGAATTTGAAGATGATGAAGTTGAAAGAGAAAGCAATATTGGATTCTTTAATGATCCGGCAGGAAAGGGATTTGGTGTGGATTTTGGGTTTTATGCTGATTTAAATAAAGCTTGGTCAATAGCATTTGCAGTTACAGATTTGGGAAATATATCTTGGGATAAAGGAACAGTTGAGTATACTTCTAATCGCTCTTATGAATTAAGTGATATTACCGAGTCAGAATTGGTAGATTCGCTTACTGATGCAATAACAGGAGAAGGCAGCTACACCAAGTCATTTTCTACCAGTCTTTCTACTGCAATGAAATTGGGTGTAGGACTTAAAGTTCATAAATTGGTTAAAAAAGGATTTCCGGGAAAACTTTTGGTCGAATTTAATTATCACCAAGGATTTAACAATATGCCGGCAAATAGTAAAGACCCGAGATTTTCAATTGGGACAGAATGGATTTTAAAATGGTTTAAGTTAAGAACCGGATTGTCTTTTGGCGGTTATGATAAATTTAATTGGGCAGCCGGCTTTGGATTTGATGCAGGTGTTCTTGATTTTGATTTTGCTACTGCATATACTCATTCATTGTTGGATGGAAATAGTGCAAAGAGATTAGGTTTTGCAATGTCTTCGAGATGGAAGTTTTAAGTTGTAATTATAAGAAGTGCTTAATAAATAATTTCGAATATGGAGTGGAAAATAGTTTTATAGACTTTTGATTTAGAAAACTATTTCTTTACTCTAATTAAGTTTAACAAACCTGCTGTAAAGAAAATAATATTTGCCAACCATGCAGTAAGAATAGGATCGAGAACACCGTTCTTTCCAAATGCTTGACTCACTTTCATAAATACTAGATATACAAATGTTAATAGTACATTTATTCCAAACTGAATTGCTGTTCCGCCTTTACGTTTATTTGCTGAGATAGTTAAACCAAATAAAACAACAACAAAGCTAGCAAAAGCGAAAGCAATTCTTGAATGATATTCTATTTTTATACGAGTTGGATCAGTACCGGCATGTAGTTGAACTTCTGCATAAGTTTCTAATTCATCTAAAGTCATTTCAGCAGGTTTTTTCTGTTTTTCAATAATTTCTGATGGAAGAAAACTTAAATAATTTATTTCCTTTAAGTTGAAAGTATTAATTGAATCTTTCATTCCATAAAAAAATCTTTGTGATCCGTTTTTTAAAACCCAATTTGTTGTAGTGGAATCGTAGCTCATAGACTTTGCATCTATTCTTGAAACCATTTGAGTTACATCTTCCGGATTAAATTCTTGAATACTTACTCTATTTGCCTTACCTATTTTTACATTATAATAAGAAATAGTTACAATTCTATTTTGACTATCTTGAAAATATATATTACTACCTGAATGAATTAAACCCTTCTTTAAATAATTTCTTTCTATGTATATTCTTTGCTTATTTGCTTCGGGAACTATATAACCACCAAAGTAAATTGATAAGATACTTATTACTAGTGCAGTAGCTAGAAAAGGAATTGTAAATCTATAAAAACTAACTCCACTTGATTTAATTGCAGTAAGTTCATTTTGGCTTGATAATCTTCCAACAGTAAAAAGACCGCCTAGAAGAACAGAGACGGGAAGCATTAAGCGAATAATTTCGGGAATAAAAACAATATAGTATTGAAAAATAATATCCATATTTGCACTATGATCAATGAAGTCATCGAGCTTTTCCATTAAATCTATTACTACAAATATGAGAGTAAAAGTAAGAATTCCAAAACCAACAGTTTGGAGGAACTGTTTAATAATATATCTATCAAGAATTTTCAGAATAATTTCTCCAGCGTTTTGGAATGAATCTTTTTAAGAAGTTTAGATTTAACTCTATTCTCTCTTTAGCACTTTTACGAACTAATATAAGACCTAAAATACCAAGTAGAATATTAGCTGACCACATTCCCCAAAAAGGGGATAGCAAATTTCTATCTGAAAGTTTTTCTCCACCAATAAGAAAAGCCCAATAAATTAAAAAGAAACCTAAACTAATTCCTGCAGCAACACCAAATCCACCTTTTCGGGTCATAGTTCCTAAAGGTACTCCAATTAGTACAAACACAATACAAGCGAAAGGAATAGAATATTTTTTATGAACTTCTACCCAATATTTATTTATACGTTTTTGATAGTTTTCTATTCTTCTAAGAGTTGGAGAAATTGCATTTTTTGCAGCTCTCAATTTATCTTCGGCTCTATAAGTGCTTATTTCCCAAGTGTGATTTTTCTTTTTAATTTTAGAAGCTTTTGTTGTATCATTAATAAAACTGGCTATAACTTTTTTGTTATATCTTTTTATATCTAAGTTTAACAATCTTTCTACACTATCGGCTAAAACAATTATTGCTTGTGCTCCTAATTCTCTATCTCCACGTCTTCCACTAAGAGACGATTCCCTAAGCGAAAATTGATCTGCATCCATTACAATCTTATGATTCTCAAACTTTAATTTCCTATACGGTTTAGGATCATTCATTTTTGATGTATGGATTTCGCCATTAAATAAATTAAGAATAAGCTTTAATCTATCTGCTGAAAAATAAATTTCTCCACGTTTAGCAGTAACAACATTTAGATCTTGAGTATTGGAATTATCATAAATAGTAAGGTTTTCCATTACATTTGTTTCAGGATCAATTTCTCTTGCCAATAAGGAATATCTTGGAATTTCTGTTGAGAAAACTCCGGGCACTAAAGATAGCGTTGGCTTTTGGTTAGAAATATCTTGCGTTAAAACTCTTAATGCGTGGTTTGTTTCGGGATAAACATGATTATTAAATTGAACTAACAATCCACCGATAAGAATACTTCCTAAAATTGGTGGAATCATCATTTTATAAAGACTTATTCCGGAAGCTTTCATAATTGCAATTTCATTATTTTGAGCCATATTCCCAAATGCCATTAACGTTGCAACTAGCACAGCCATTGGTACTGCAAGAACAAACATCCAACTTAAGCTGTAGATAATTAGCTTAGCAATAACAACAGAGCTAAGTCCTTTCCCAATTAATTTATCAGCAATTTTCATTAAGAACTGTAATAAGAAAACAGACATTAATGTAAATAGCGCAAAAATGAATGGCATAAATAAATTTTTCGATATGTATCTAAATAAAATCATATTTTATAGTTTTTAACAACCCAAAATAGTTAAAGTTTTTCTTTATATAAATTATATTTATGAATAAAATCCACATCTTTCCAAAATTGAATAACTTATAAGGTTTCGGAGATTTAGTAATCGAGAAGTCGATAACCGTATCAAGTGTGAAATGAATGAGAGACTGGTAAGAAATATCTTCATTACAGATTCCGTTCCGCAATCTATGCAATATTGATTGGTGAAGGTTCTTGGCTTTAGTAATAGGCAAGCCGATAAGCAGGGGCAAGCTCTCAATAAGATACTTCACCTATCAAAGCGTTAGATTACATGTCAAGCCAGCAATGAAGATATATTTTAGCAGTTCCTAATTTTCTCAGCCTGGAAAGGCTGAGTTACTCAAAAAAAAACTTTTTGAAAGTTTTAACGCTTTTGTTTTTTCCTTTTTAATTTTTGATCGGGATTGCTTTTATCTGTTTAATAAAGCTCTCTATTTGTAAGATGTTTATAATTTTTTTTGTGACAGCAGCAATAAAATCAATACTAATTCTATTAAAATTATCTAGAATTACCTATTTTGTAACATCAAAAAAAATAAGATTACGAGGTGCATTGTGAAAGACATTATTAATTATATCGATAGTAACAAAGAAAGTTATATTGAAGAATTAAAAGAATACTTAAAAATTCCAAGTATTTCTACCTCATCTGCAAATAAAAAAGATATGCAAACCTGTGCTAAGTTTGTATCTAAAAAACTTAAAGATGCAGGAATGACTAATATAAAAATTATTCCTACAGAAGGGCATCCACTTGTTTATGGTGAATGGATGAAAGCTCCGGGAAAACCAACTGTTTTGGTTTATGGTCATTATGATGTTCAACCTGTAGACCCGATAGAACTTTGGGATAGTGACCCATTTGATCCGGTTGTGAAGAACGGACAAATATGGGCACGAGGAGCAAATGATAATAAGGGGCAAAATTTAGTTCATATAAAAAGTGTTGAAGCTTATATGAAATCATTGGGCAAACTTCCACTTAATGTTAAATTCTTAATTGAAGGTGAAGAAGAAATTGGCAGCCCTAATCTAGAAGTGTTTTTAAAGAAAAACAAAAAATTACTTAAATGCGATGCAGTATTAATTTCTGATACAAGTTTATATGCTAAAGGAATTCCAACAATAAATTATGGTTTAAGAGGATTAGCTTATTTAGAAGTAGAATTAACCGGCCCAAATAAAGATTTGCATTCCGGAAGTTTTGGTGGATCAGTAGCAAATCCAATTAATGAACTTGCCAAACTTATAAGTAAATTACACGACAAGAATGGTAAAGTAACAGTTCCAAATTTCTATAAAGATGTTTTGCCATTTACTAAAAAAGAAAAAGATAATATTATTGCTCTTAAATTTTCTGATGCTAAATATGCGAGAGAACTTGGCGTAAAAGAATTACAAGGTGAAAAAGGTTATAACACTTTACAAAGATTGTGGGGAAGACCAACTTTAGATTGTAATGGTATTTATGGTGGATTTACTGAAGAAGGTGCAAAAACAGTTTTGCCTTCAAAAGCTACAGCAAAAATAAGTATGCGACTTGTTCCAAACCAAGATCCGAAAAAAGTTGGAAGAGAATTTACAAAATATGTTAAATCACTTGTTCCTAAAAGTATAAAAATTAAAGTAACCGAAATGCATGGCGGATCTCCGGTAGTAATTCCGCTAGATGCTCCGGCAATTGTTGCAGCTTCAAAAGCTACATCAAAAGCATTTGGAAAGAAAACAGTTTACACAAGAGAAGGCGGTTCAATTCCTATAGTTGTTGAATTTGTTAACCAATTAAAAGCTCCTGCAGTTTTAATGGGCTTAGGTTTAGATTCAGATAATATTCATTCTCCTAATGAACATTTTAGTTTGAAGAGTTTTGAATTAGGAATAAAAAGTTCTGCATATTTCTTAGAAGAATTTGCGAATGTAAAAGGTAAAAAATAGTAAGGAGTCTATAACATTTGAATAAAGTAATAAAATATTTTCAAGATAAGTTTGATACTTTAAGTGTAGATGATAGTGATATTGTTCAAGTTTATTCTTCGGTTAAAGAGGAAGATAAATCTGTAAAATACGGAGTAGGATTATATAATAGAACAGAATCAGCTGTGCTTCACTTACAAGGTAAAGATGTAGTAGAATTTCTTCAAAGAATTTCTACAAATGATGTTATAAATTTAGAATCATATCATTATATAACAACATTATTCACAAACGAAAAAGGACGATTGATCGATAGAACTATCTTGGTTAGGATAGATGATGAGTACTTTCTTATTGGTAGTAAGAAAAATGGTTTAGCGTTGAATAGATGGGTAAGCAAATTTATTATTACAGAAGATGTACAAGTTGATAATAGAATTGGAGAATATCTGATATTAGATATTATTGGACCTCAAGCTGAGTCTTATCTTACATTAATTTGTGGTGAGGAAGTTGATGATTTAGATGACAACAAACTTAATGAAGTTGAAATTGATAATACAAGAAGTTATTTACTAAAAAAATCAGCTCCTAATGGAGAAAATCTTTATTGGTTAATTAGTGAAATAAGATTTGCTGAAAAATTGTTTGATTATTTATTAAGTCATACAAGTGTATTTGATTTATCGATGGTTGGGGAACAAGCTTTTGATTATTATAGAGTTCTAAACAAAGTTCCTAAATATCCGAATGAAATAAATGATAGTTTTAATCCACATGAAGCCGGATTGATTAATGAAGTTAGTTTTTCTAAGGGATGTTATATTGGACAAGAAGTAGTTGCCAGATTGAATACCTACGATAAAGTTCATAAAAACTTAAGAAGGGTAAGAATAGATTCTGAAGAAGAAATAAGTGTGCCTATTAAATTATATGATAGTAACAAAGACTCTTTAGCAATACTTACTACTTTAACAAAATCTTTAGAAAATAATCATTATGAAGGGTTAGCATTTGTTTATAAAAATTTTAGTGAAGAGAAAAAGATAGATGGAGTTAAAGCAGAAGGAATTAGTAACGAATTAAAAATTAAGATTTTGGACTAAATGAAAATTTATACTAAGACAGGTGATAAAGGCGAAACGGCATTATTCGGTGGTAAGCGAGTAAGTAAAAATAATCCGAGAATAAATGCTTATGGTA
>PDWI01007607.1_pt1 | contig 13039 bp, 14 predicted proteins | sample 1430891 | NCBI WGS metagenome assembly PDWI01 (sample SAMN01162508, study PRJNA174530) | Oral metagenome, whole genome shotgun sequencing project. | biome: Marine environment; feature: Marine mammal; material: Swab sample of the gingival sulcus; isolation source: swab sample of gingival sulcus... | reverse complement strand
AAACAGGTGATTTTAATCCTTCTGATGGACTTGAAAAAATTTCAGATCCTAACAGATACATTGCTTATTTACAAAAATATCCAATCACTGCTACCAACGAAAGAGACTATACCAAAATATCACAGATGTTGTTTAAGTATGGGCTTTACAACGAAGCAATTCTTTTATCGGTTAATTTAGTAAACGTCAATCCAAATAACTTTTCAGCACGCTTAACAATCGCTGATTCATATTTTATGGGGGGTAAGAAACAAGAAGCTAAAAAATACTATCAATTATTTATTAATGCTGCCAGCAAATCAGAAGCAAGCATACCTAATCGGGTTCATGAAAGAGCAAAATAAAATGTTTATGGACCTTTTACAAGAGAACTTAACTTAATTTATTGGAGAAAAAATGTTAATTGCAATTAAACAAAAACACATCATTCTTTTGTTATCTATTCTAACAATTGTTTTACTTTCAAACAGTGCATTTGCCGAAGCCGCTGCAACAACAGCCACCAATCAGGCTGATGTTACTAATGTATTAAATGTCATTATTAATTTTATTACCGGCACAATGGGTAAATCCTTGGCTATTTTGGGATTGATGATAATCGGTATCGGTGCACTATTTGGTTTTTTTGATATGCGTAAAGCTGGATTTTGGGCTCTAGGGATTGTGCTAATTTTCAGTGCGGCCTGGATTGTAGATCAAATTGTCGTTTCTGGTTCATAATGTCAGGGATAATACAATGTCAAGTGTACCAAGCCATTACTCGACCTAAGAGTTGGCTTGGTGCGGATTATTATCACGCTGTATTATCTGTGATTGTTTCGGGGATAATGTTTATACAATTAGAAAATCCATTTTTATTGTTAGCATTTTTCCCTTTACAATTTATCGGCATTATAATGTTTCGTTTTGACCCTTATTTCTATCCTATTTTAAAAACGGTAGGACAGACTAGGTTTAAAGCCCTGAAAACATCCCGGACTTGGAATGGAAATATTTCATTTTCACCGAATATTAGCCGTTGGTCAAAAAAGAAGAAAAATGATAATAAATAATTACAATTACTCGAAAGAGCTACCACAGAATTTATCGCAAACTCAACGAAGAGACTTACAAAATGAAGTCCCTATCGATGATTTTTTGCCATATTCATATCATTATTCCACCACAACACTAAAAACACACAATGACAGAATGTTACGTGTTTTTGAAATCAAAGGGGTGTCATCTCATACTGCGATTGATGAGCAAATTAATGCTTGGCATCATCAATTACATGGTTTTTTCAGAGTAAACTCCGATCCAAATATTGCTTTTTGGACACATATTATCAAAGAAGAAGCTAACCGTATTCGTCCCTCTGAATTACAATCATCGTTTAGTAAAATATTTGATGAAAAATACAAAGAAAAGCTTAATCACGATAGGTTTTATAATATTAGTTTGTTTATTACTGCGGTCGTTAAAACTAATATGGGTAAAATGCCTTTCTTACGTTTACGTAAAGATGAACGGGAAGGGTATCTTGAAGATGCTAAAGCAAAATTAGATCAAATTAGTAGTTACCTAAAAAACTTGGATCATCAACCGAGAGAATTAGGTATATTTGAGCATAACGGTCAAATGTATTCTGAACCCGGTGAATTTTTATCCCGCCTAGTCAGTGGCGTTTGGCAAGCCATACCTGTGACTAACACGCCCGTTAGTTCTCAAATAGGCACATCAAGAATTAATGCCGGAAAAGAGACGATAGGCATCGTTACGGCCACGGAGAATATATATTGTGCAGGTATAGGACTAAAAGATTATATGCCCACAACGGATCCTTTGATGTTTTCTCGGTTATTGGAAATGCCATTTCCATTTATCCTATCGCAATCATTCTTTCCAACAGATAATCAAGCGGCTTTAGCAACAATCAAGAAACAAAAAAGAATGCTAATCTCCTCCGAAGATGGAGCAAAGCAACAAATTATGGATATTGATACGGCAATCAATGAACTCAGCAATAGGGATGTTATTTTTGGTGAACATAATTTTAGTCTCTTTGTTTACACAGACAGCAACTTGAGACAACTTCAGCATGAAACAAGAAATCAGGCAATAAAGAATCAGATTAAAGACCGGGTTGCGTACGCAATTCGGGAAATGGGGGATTGCGGAGCTATTGCCGTTCGAGAGGACATTGCATTAGTTTCTCAATATTTTGCCATGTTACCAAGTAACTCAAATTATCGGGCGAGAGTGAGTTTAATTTCTTCTGCTAATTTTTCTTGCTTCTTCCCGATGCACTCTATCGCCACAGGCCGTTGGGAAAGCAATCATTGGGGGCAAAGTGTTTTGCCTCTTAAAACCAATTTAAAAACCATTTATGATTTTAATTATCACGCTGAGGGAACGGATTTAGGGCATACACTTATTCTAGGGCTTTCCGGAGCGGGTAAAACCGTTTTTCAGATGGCCTTATTGGCTCAGGCCGAAAAATTTAATGCCAAAGTCATTCATTTTGACTATATGAGAGGTGCAGAAATATTTTTTAGAGCCATTGGTGGCCAGTACGAAATTTTGGAAACGGGAAAACCAACTGGTTTTAACCCCTACCAATTACCTCCGACCGCAGAGAATCTAATATTTCTAACAAAGTTTACATTGCGTTTAGCTTATGGTGATGAAGTAGTATCACCGCATATAAAAAATGTTGTTTCGGAAACTATTCGCCAAACACTAACTGATAAATCAAAAAGACCTGAATTGCGTAATTTAAGTGAGATATATCGTCACTTCCAAGACAAAGAACTACGAGAACGTTTATTCCGTTGGACAAAGAAAGGGGCTTTAGGTTGGCTCTTTGATAACCGGATGGATACTATTTCCTTTGACGGTAGCTATATAGGTATAGATACAACAGATTTTCTTGACGACAAGGAGTTATCGGTTCCTGTCTTTATGTATCTCACTCACAGAATAGAAGAATCTTTTGGTACAAGATTTATCGCTTCATTTGATGAAATATGGAAAATGATCGGTGATCCTGTGTTTATGCCCTGGATTAAAAAGGCGTTAAAAACATTTCGTCGAGCTAATGGACTGTTTATTGGGGCAACCCAAGAGACCAATGATGTTTTGGATAGTCCGATTGCCAGTACATTAATCGGACAATGTCCCACTAAAATATTTTTGCCAAATCATGAAGCAGATAGGGAAGCGTATAGAGCATTCAAAGTTAATGATGTTGAATATGATTTTATTTTGGCCGCTAACCCTAAGGATAGACGAATGCTCTTAAAACAGGGGAATGATTCTATTATTGTTACTTTGGATTTAAGGGGATTGGATGAAGAGCTGGCGGTTCTTTCAACAAGAGAAGCAAACATTCCAATTATGTATGACTGTATTAAAAGGGCAGGTAACCATCCTGATGACTGGTTGCCCTTATTTTATCAAGAATTTAGCCACGAATAGGAGACTTAGTTATGAAGAAAAAAATAATTGCAATGACTTTATTTGCTCAATTGTCTTTAGCAAATGCGGGGGGTGTACCAACGTTTGATGGTGTTGATGTTGGTGTTAATTTGAAAAATTTTGCCGAACTGACTAAAACAGTTCAAAAATTAAAACAACAGTACGAAAAACAAATTCAGCAATATAAAAACCAATTTGGCGATACTTTTGGGATATTGGGTCAAATTGAAGAGTTAGAATTATACCAAACAGACTTTGGGTATATTCCAAAAGACCCGCAAAAAGCAGTTGAACTTTTAATGACTTTGGGTAATTCCGGCAATCCTGAATTAATCGAACCGGTTAATAATGTGCTTAATGACATTAAAAATCTCAATATACAAGATGCTTACTCAAAAGCTAAACACATGGCAAATAGTTCAAAAGTAGGAGAAGATTTAAAATTATATCTTATCCAAATGAAAGCTGCTCAGGATCGAATTATTGAAGCCAAAAAACTAACTGAAAACATTGGTAATGCTGAAACTCAAAAAGAGCGTGAAGCCCTAATGGTGCAAATGAATGTAGAAAACTATCGTGCCAATTCTGAAATTGCTAATATTATTGCAACAAAAAATGCTAAAGATGCAATAAAGCAGTTGTCAGAAGAGCATGAAAAAGCTATGCGTAAGCAAGATTGGGATGAGTTCATCAACGGTGGTGAGGTAAAACCATTTAGAAAATAAAGGAGAACTAATAATGAAACAACTAATGATTTTATGTACTACAATTTTACTGTTTTTATTTGCCTGTGATCAACAAAAACAGCAAAACAATACTTCTGAACCTTATTTAGGTGAAGACAGCAAATTTGGTGGTAAACCAGGATTTAGACGACGGTTTTACGCAAACGAGCTATGCAAAAAAGAATGTGAGAAACTTGATTCAAAATGCTGGGACAAAATACACAAAAGAGTAGATGAAATGACTGACGAACAAATTTTAAATGAATGGCATAAGATATTTAACCCTCATTTAGCTAAATAGGAAAGTTCACATATGTCAAATGCAATTTTTACTTCATTAGCTAGTAATGTCAAAGATGTATTGACTGCTTCTGCAGAAGAAATACAAAAGGGGATATCTGGTGAGATCGGGCAGATTCTCACATTGTTACTTATTCTTGCAGTGATATTGATGGGTTATCGTATCCTTCTTGCGACTTATACCAATCAAAAAGAAATGATGATTTGGATACTACGCTTAGTATTGGTGTGGTATCTAATAATGAATTCAGATGCCTATATGACTTATGTAAGAGATTTATATGACTCAATAGAAAATTTCATTGTAAATTTATTTAGTTCTGATGATAGTAAGACACATCGAGAGAGTGTTTATGGAAAGTTGGACAGAATAATTTTAAGTGTATCAGATATTACTGAAAAAATGACAGATGAAAAAAATGGAAGCATTTGGGATTTAGAGTTTACTTCCTTATTGGCTTCAGCAGCATTGATATTACTCTCTTGGCTAGTTAGTTCCATTGCTTTTGCTTTTGTTTTAGGGATAGATCTTATCAAAAACATCTTTCTTATTATCGGGCCTATTTTTATCGCCATGTATTTATTTGAACCCACTCGCAGTTATACTCGTTCTTGGATACAGGCGATGATAGCAATTTTAATCTTATTGTTAGTCGTTTTAGTCAGCGTTACTATTTACAACACTGTTATGGGGGGGTTATTAAAAGACGCATTTGAAACAGTTCCCCAAAAATGCACAGAAATACTAATTTCCAGAAAAGATGGCGATGGAATACATAATACCACGTCACTTTGCAGACCAGAACGAATAAAATTAATTTGGGATAATATAATAGGTATCATTATCTGGAATTTAGTATCCATACTAATGTTAATAGCCTCTCCAATTGTGGCCAATATGCTATCAGGTGGTATCGGTGCACCAGTTGGTGCAATTGCTGGAACTATCACCTCTCCTATCAATAGAGGTGCTAAGGCGATAACTGCAGCTACAGCTTCGGCAGCATTTGTGGGCTTGTTCGGTAGGCGGGATAAAACTTCACCTAAAGATGGCTTAGTTCAAAAATTAATCAATCGGGGAAAACGACTTGCAGAACCCACTGTTGATAGCAGTACTGACAATAATAACTCCGGCACAGGTACTCATTCTCCCTCTCGTGGGTTGGATAGAGCTAGAAGCGAAAATGTACAAGCTACTTCATCACCAAGCCGTGGTAAGGGGCAAAAGACAGAGAGAACAAACACACAAAATAAGGATAATGACGTTAAGAAACGTGATAGCGGTCATCGTACTACTGAAAGTCATAGTAGTTCTACCTCAACAAAGTCTGAGCAGACCAGTGCTACGGCTGCCAAAAATAATACTCAACACGCACAAACTAATAAGGTTATTAATACTGATCATTCATCAACAGATAATCCTACCACTAGAGAGCAAACCTCAAACCTTCAGAGAAGCAGAGGCGGGACAGAGCAGAGTTCGAGACCACGTAGAACCCTACAAACAAGCTCTACTAGTTCCTCGTCTGGGCAGACTATTACCGCTACGGATGCCAAAGATAATACTCAGCCCCCGCAAACTAACAGGGTTAATACTGATTATTCATCAACAGACAATCCTAGAATTAGAGAGCAAGCCTCAAACCTTCAGAGAAGCAAAGACGAGACAGTGCAGAGTTCGAGACCACATAGAACCTTACAGACAAGCTCTACTAGCAACTCCAATGCTACGGATGACGTTCATAGAAAAACTCCTGTGAAATCCTCCGTATCTAGCACTAATAAAACTACGGGGAAAACGGATAAAACAAATAAACGGAGAAAAATATGACAAGAATAATCTTTATACTTATCACTTTTGGGGTATTAGCGGGTTGTACCGCTACGAAGCCACCACAACCGGATGAATCAAAAAGATGGCAAACGAATGATATAGATTCGCTGACATTAATTAAAAAGAAAATAGACGATGATGCAGGACGAGCAATAAGATGAGAAAGAGAAAGCTAGTACCCGACACCGATAAGCAATTCAGAGCTCACAGAAAGCAGGCTGATGACTGGGATAAGGATAGATATTTAAATATAGTAAAGTCAAAAAGAATTGCGTGGATAATTGCCATTATAGCCGTTGTAGTTGCTTTGGTAGAGAGTTTTGCTATTGCTGCTCTTGCCCCAATGAAAGAGAAAATACCTTATCTTCTCCGGGTGGATAGCAGCACAGGTGTTGTTGATGAAATGATTACTTTATATGATGAGAAAGAGATACAAGCTAATGAGCAATTAATTCGCTATTTTAGTAAAAAGTATTTAGATAATAGGCTGGGTTATGAATATAAATTTGCACAAGAATTTTATAATACCGCTTTTTATATGTCCGAAAAAAAAGTAGCGGAAGAATTTCGTGCAGAACGAAAAAGCAACAATCCGGTCCAAAAATATAAAGATAAAACGAAAATCGACATACAGATTAAATCTTTCGAACTCTTAAAAGATAATCGTGTCTATGTTCGTTTAATTAAAACAATACAGACTGAGGGTAAGAAGCCGGTTAAAACACATTGGATAGCTAGAATGAGCTACACCTATTTAAAAGGTAAATTACCTAAGTCTGTTCGGGCAATAACACCATTAGGATTTGTTGTCACCAGCTTCTCAGAAACACAAGAGGAATTATAAATGAAAAAGCTACTTTTATTTGTTATTTTATTTAATTTGATCTTCGCTACTAATGCCGAGGTCGAACCGTGGCGAACAAAATACGATAGACGAACAAGAGTTGTAAATTATAATCCTTATCAGGTATATAAAATTAAGGCCTATACCGGATTTGCAACAATGATAGTTTTTGCAGAAGATGAGGATTGGAAAGCCCAAGTTTTGGGTGATCCCGATGCTTGGGAAACTGCTCATAGTGGGAGATATTTATTTTTACGACCTAAGGCAGACAAAGCAAGCACTAACTTGTTTGTTCTTACGAATAAACGTCAATATAATTTTGATTTAAAGGCTCATTCTGGCAAAATTTTCAAAAGCTATGAGGTCGAACATTTTTCGATTTACTTTAGATATCCTATAGAAGCGGCTAAGAAAAAGCAATTTTTAGCACAAAAGCAAAAAATTAAAGAATCATTTTTACAAAATCAGAATTTAATAACCAACGTAGATTTTATTAGTTGTGGGGATAAAGAAATTAGTCCGGCAGCCGCTTATGATAACAGTGTCAATACTTTTCTAAAATTTGCCCCAGGAACAGAAATTCCGGCAATTTACTACATTAATGAGAAGGGGCAAGAAACGTTGGCCAATTATAACGTGGATAATGATTGGATAAGAATTCACCGTGTCCCGAAAAAAATGATCCTTAGACGCGGCCAACAAGTTGCTTGTCTTAACAATACTGGTGAACGTGTTCAATATCGCACAAACACAGGAACAATGTCTCCGGATGTACAGAGGGTTTTCAAAGATGAAAAATAATACAAATAGCAACATTGACCGCACCGAAGAAATGGACGTGTTGGACAAGAAAGGGGGGCAAAACCCTGTTATCACTGCCTTGTTTACGGCTTTTGTCATTATTGTTATCGGTGTATTAGCATACTCAATCCTTTTTAGTAAGAAAGAACCAAAAGTCATTGAAAAAAAAGCCACACAGGAACTGGCTCGAGATCCGGGGAAACTTGATATGAGTTTTGAAACGATCAAACCCAAAGAGGTCGTTAAACCGCAAGAGCCTGAAAAACAAATCATTATACCGGAGGCTATACCAATGCGTCCGACTAATGTTGTTAGATTGGGTGATCTTGCTAATAACCCCGAACTCACTCAACCAGCTCTTCCAAAAGTTGATCCGGCTTATGAAAGAAAAAAATCACAAGGTAGCATGATGTCTGGGGGCGAAAGCACCAGTATGAAAGCTCCAAAAGTCCCTGCACCTGATTCATCCGTTTTCCGGGCAAAAGCCGGCCGACTGAAAAACCAGGACTTTTTATTAGTACAAGGAACAAAAATTCATTGTACCTTAGAAACAGCCATTGATTCGACCGTACCGGGATATACTTCTTGTATAACGGCCAGAGACGTTTATTCGATGAATGGCAATGTGGTTTTGTTAGATAGAGGAACGAAAATCACCGGACAATACAAGTCCAGCTTAAAACATGGTGAAGCCCGTTTGTATGTTAAATGGGATAGGGCAGTGTCGCCAAATGGTGCAACCGTTGAATTAGGCAGCGGGGGAACCGGTCCATTGGGCAAATCGGGACATTCAGGCTATGTCAATAAGCACTGGTGGGAGAGATTTGGTAATGCTTTACTTATTTCCATTGTTGGCGATTCGCTTGGTTACACCAGTGATCGAACAAATAATGAAAACTTTGAGAATACGGAAAATACGATCAATGCAATGGCAACAATTGCAGCTGAAGCATCGATTGACATTAAGCCAACGATAGATATTAACCAGGGGGAAAGTATTGTAATTTACGTTCAACGAGATTTAGATTTTTCTTCTATTTATGGGCTTAAATATGACCGGAACTACCCACATTAACCACGATTCTTTAATATATTACCTTGAGCCAATCAGTTTTCTTTTTGATGATTCGGAAATCTCTGAAATTTGTATCTCAGAAGGGCTGGTCTTTGCCGAAAAAGATAATGAGTGGTTAAAAATTGAGGTTAAGGAATTTGATAAAGACAAGTTGTTTAATATCGCTCACGTTATTGCCTCTGATGCAAACCAGCATATTGATGAAGAGCATCCGATTTTATCCGCACAATTAGAAACAGGAGAGAGGATACAAGTTGTCTTCCCACCCGCTGCAACAGCAGTTAATATAACGATACGAAAGCCATCAAACATAACGTTTTCTCTTGATGACTTACATAGAATGGGGGTTTTTTCGGACACTATCGCAACGGAGTCACATTCAATAAACAACAATGATAAACTGTTACTTAATTTACTGAAAAAAAAACGTTTGGTTGAATTTTTTATACAGGCTATCTTAAGTAAAAAAAATATTATTGTTTCCGGGCCAACGGGTTCCGGAAAGATAACGTTTATGAAGTCTTTGGTTCAGTACATCCCTCTACAAGAAAGAATCATAACGATAGAAGATGTTCAAGAGTTGATCATACCACATGAAAACAAGGTACATTTGCTTTATTCAAAAGGCGGGCAAAGCGTGGCTAATGTAACTCCTAAAAACCTGTTGGAAAGCTGCCTGAGAATGCGTCCGGATAGGATTTTATTGGCAGAGTTGCGAGGTGAAGAGGCTTTTTACTATATTAGAAACGTAAATTCAGGACACCCCGGTAGTATTACATCAATTCATGCCAATTCACCGAGAATGGCATTCGATCAATTAATGCTGTATATCAAAGAATCAGAAGCCGGCCGCAATTTAGATAGAGCGGACATCATTAAATTACTACATTTACTGGTCGATATTGTTGTTCAGTTCGATAGGGATGCAACCGGCCAACGTAAAGTCACTGAAATTTATTTTGACCCGGAAAACAAAGCAAAACTTATGAATGTTGATTAGGAGTGGGAATGATTGATTTATTAGACAGTAATAGCTTTGAAAATTCTAGCATTGAGGCAATACGAAAGGCTTTTGAATTAGGGCTGCCTGTTGCTCTTTCTCTTGATGATTGGCCGAATAAAGATGTTAGAGTATGGCCCAATGGCCGAGTGGAAGAAATTGTATTTAATGAGACATCATCAAAAGCGGAAGTTGTCTCTATTCTCGATGAAAATTATCAGAAAGTTAATGATTTGATAAACAAAGTGATAAGCAGTGGAACGACCTAAGTTGCTCATTATAGCTGGCCCAAATGGTGCGGGGAAAACGAGCTCATTGACGTTAGAAACTCAAGATAAGACAAATATTATCTTAAAGAATGGCACCAAAGTAGCCTTTATTAATACGGATATTATCGCTGCTAAATTGTTCCCGCAAAATAAGGGGGAATACGGCTATAGTGAGCAACGCAAAGCTGGTGCTTCCGCTTTGACCTTACAAAAACAATTTATCCAAAAACGTCAAAGTTTCGCTGTTGAAAGTACGCTATCGGGCAAACAAATTAACTCTTTAATAACACAGGCAAAGGCTGCCGGTTATGAAATTTCTCTTTTTTATGTTGCTGTTAATAGTAAAGCAATTCAGGCGGAACGAATAAGAAATAGGGTTATTGAAGGTGGCCATAACGTTTTACTTGAGGATGCACAAAGACGATACGATCGTTCAATAAAAAATTTAAACAATTTGATAGCATTTGTTGATAAAGTTGTAATTTATGATAATAGCGGCCATAAAAAAAGACACTTGGCCAGCATTCAAAATAATAAAGTTAGCAAGCTAAATAATAATCCCCCCCCCTGGTTTAAAGCAACACACAAGGAATTAAAATTAAAACTTGATAAGCAGTCTCTTTTGAATGAGGATTTATTTATTTACGATGTTCCCTATAAAGAAAGGTATGAGGCACATAAAGCAGGTTTAGTATTTAATTCATACATAAAAAAATATACCTCTATTGGTGCAATCCCACCCAATCAGTATGATTGGCATATCCATAAGCATTTAGATAATCCCGGTTTAGACAACATGATTAATCAACTAAAAACCGTGTTGAAAAATAAAGACTATTATGTGCCGGAAACACTATTGATTGGGAAACGAGAAAAAATATTAAGGCAGCAACGTTACAAGCAAATCATTAGTGAATCATCTTTAAAAGATTTTCACCAAAGAACAGAACGTGAATATGATGCTATTTTATTGACGGTACCAAGCAAGAATAATTTACAAGCAATCCTCATTGACAACGACAACAATATAAGTCATTGGGATTATAAAGCAAGTCAAAAAAAAGTTAATGAGCAGCGTATTAACCACGAAAAAGCAATACAAGAAGATCAGCAGGAACTTTACAACGATACAGCAGAAAAAGCACAAATCATTTATGAAAAAACATCGACCGTTCAGCCTTTTTTTGGTTATTTAAAAAAGAAGCAGATTCGAGCGTACCCCAACATTAATTTCATTAGTTTTGAAAATAAGAAAGATTTTGAAAAAAATCTCGCTTGGAAAACTCGATATAATCAAATAGTATTACCTATTAAAAACTTTCAAGGAGAGATACGGTCGTTACAAGTAATCAATGAAGATGGTTCTTTCAAGGGTTTTCTTCCAAATGGAGAGATTAAAGGAAATTTTACATCATTAGGGCCGGAAGTTCCTTGTAAATCGGATAAAGTGATCATTGCTGAGGGATTTGCAACAGCAGCATCAATTCACGAATCAACAGGGTTGCCGGTGGTCATTGCATTTCAGTCAAATAATTTATTGCCGGTAGCAAAAGTCTTTAGAGAAAACAACCCTAATCAAGATATATTTATTGCTGCTGATAATGATGTAAAAAGCTTGCAGGGAAGCCTTGGCAAGAATTCTGGTATGGAAGCAGCATTAATCACTGTAGATGAAATTGGTGGAAAATTATTATATCCACCAATATTTGATAGTCGTTCAAAAGAGGTTGCCATGTCGGGATGGGACTGGAACGACTACGCCGTCACTTTTGGTAAGCAGCAAACAAGAAGAGAAATCCTACAACAAATCCAAGGGATTTCTCAACAAACATTTCAGCCGGATGGTGAATATCAAACATTTACTTTTGTTAAAAATGATATCCAAAATACTTATCTAGTCCAAGAAAAAGATGGACGTTTTATTGTTGCCTTACAAGTAGATGATAACCAATATTTAAAAGTAGAAAATACTTTTTCTGACAGAGAAAAGTTTACTAAATTTATTAAAAGAAAAGAGACCTCTCATTTTAAAACCCAAAAAGGCTCTTGTGTATTTAGTCCGCGAGAAACCAAGGTTGAGAAACCAAAAGGCATCAACAAACACGAAGAGATACCCACGAACTTTAGAAGCGAGATACTTACAAATCAATCCACTAACACTGATAGTCGATTTAATCCCAAGCAGTTAGAACCACCGGTTCAAGCATTTTATCATACCGTTTTACAACAAACTAAGGCTAGGGATTTTACAAATGAACAGAAAACGGTATTACGAGAAAGATTAGAAATAAAAGCAACAGCAATTAACAAAAAAATAAAGCAAAAGAGTAAGAATCATGAACAAGATAGGTAAAATTGTAGCAAGTATTATTTGGGCCTTGGGGGTGACAACCGTCTTATTTGTCATTATGGGTCAGCTTGCTTGGACATTACTCAAAATTGAGCAAGAAGCACCATTAAATGCTTGGTGGTTATTGTTTAACCACCCCAATCCGGTCGCTAAGGGTATGGCTATCAAAGTATTAATCATACCTGGCATATTTGTGTTATTGTTGCCTATTTTGTTAATTGCAGGAATGATCAAAAAGAAAAAACGTTGGGTTCATGGTAAAGCAAGGTTAGCAAAATTCAGCGATATCAAAGCCGCTAAATTATTTGCTAAAGACAATAAAGGGATATTCCTTGGTTTTTTCCTAAACAGATGTTTAAATACCACCTTGTAACGTATTTTT
>PDWI01007605.1_pt1 | contig 13042 bp, 9 predicted proteins | sample 1430891 | NCBI WGS metagenome assembly PDWI01 (sample SAMN01162508, study PRJNA174530) | Oral metagenome, whole genome shotgun sequencing project. | biome: Marine environment; feature: Marine mammal; material: Swab sample of the gingival sulcus; isolation source: swab sample of gingival sulcus... | reverse complement strand
TTTCTTAATTTGAGTAATACGAATATTGTGCGAAGGTAGTATTTTACCATAAGAAATCCGGAACAAATGCACTCTTTTTATTTTAGACTCTTAACCTAATGATTTTCAAAATTCTAAGACCATCTCTATCAGGCTTCAAAAATAAAAAAACTCGTAAGCTTATTCCTAATTTTTATAGAAATCCTGTTTTTTTTATAAAATACAAACACAAAAACGTATTTCTTAATAAAAAAAATGAGTTTGCTCTGTAAAAAATCAAAAAAATTAATTTTTAAGAACAAGATATTGAAGCATATTTTTATACTTATGCAACATTATTTTTATCTTTGTAGGTCAAAAATGAAATAAGATAGGAGAATTATGGAGAATACCGGATTGAAAGAGCAAGAAATAATCCGCAGAAAGTCTTTACAAGCGATTAGAGATTTAGGGATAGAACCCTACCCGGCTGCCGAATTTGTAACCACAGCAACTTCAAATGATGTTAAGAATAACTATGAAGAAGGAAAAGAAATTGTAATTGCCGGACGCATAATGAGTCGTCGAATTATGGGAAAAGCCTCATTCATAGAATTACAAGACGCGGAAGGGCGTGCACAGGTTTATATTGCACGAGATAGTATTTGTAAGGAAGAGGATAAAACGCTTTATAACGAGGTATTTAAGAAATTTCTGGACATAGGTGATATCATTGGGATTGAAGGCTATGAATTTACCACTAAAGTTGGAGAAAAATCAGTGCACGCAGAAAAGCTGGTATTGCTTTCCAAGTCGCTACGCCCGTTGCCTATGCCTCGCGAAGATAAAGAGGGGAAAATTCATGACGCTTTCACCGATTTGGAATTGCGTTACCGTCAACGTTACGTGGATTTGATCGTAAATCCTCATGTACGCAATATTTTTGTAAAACGCACAAAAATTATTGATACGATGCGTCGTTTTTTCAACGAGCAAGGTTATTTAGAGGTAGATACTCCTGTTTTACAAGCTATTCCGGGAGGTGCGGCAGCTCGTCCTTTTGAAACACATCATAATGCGCTGAATATTCCTTTGTATTTACGCATTGCTAATGAATTATACTTAAAACGCTTGATAGTAGGTGGGTTCGATGGTGTTTATGAATTTTCTCGAAATTTCCGTAACGAAGGAATGGACAGAACACACAATCCTGAATTCACGGTAATGGAGTTGTACGTGGCATACAAAGACTATAAGTGGATGATGAAATTTACCGAACAGTTATTGGAAAAAATAGCCTTAGAAGTTCATGGCACTACGGAAGTAAAATTGGGAGATAAGGAAATTAGTTTCAAGGCTCCGTTTCAACGCATAGGAATTTTAGACGCCATCAAAGAGCATACAGGTTATGATGTTCACGGAATGAATGAAGAAGAACTTCGGAATGTTTGCAAAGAATTAGATATTGAGGCTGATGAGACGATGGGAGTAGGAAAATTAATAGATGAGATTTTCGGCGAAAAATGTGAACATAACTACGTACAGCCCACATTTATCATTGACTATCCTAAAGAAATGAGTCCGCTGACGAAAGCACATCGTGAGAAAGCAGATTTGACCGAACGTTTTGAACTAATGGTAAACGGAAGTGAGCTGGCAAATGCCTACTCAGAATTGAACGACCCTATAGATCAAAGAGAGCGTTTTGAGGAGCAATTGCGTTTGTCTGAGAAGGGAGACGACGAAGCAATGTTCATAGACCAAGATTTCTTGCGTGCGTTGGAATACGGTATGCCGCCTACTTCAGGTATCGGAATTGGTATAGACCGTTTGGTTATGATGATGACCAACAACACATCGATCCAAGAGGTATTGCTATTCCCTCAAATGAAACCCGAAAAGAAAACCAAAACGGAAACTGTTGAAGATTTTGTGAAATTAGGACTGCCCAAAGAGTGGGCAAACATTGCATTGGAAGAATACAAAACAATAGCTGCAATGAAAGAGCAAAAAGCAACACAAATTCATCAAAGATTGAACGGATTGCGAAAAAAGAACAAATTGGATATTTCCGCATTGCAATTGGAAGATGTGGAAAAATGGCTCAACTAAAAAAGAATTAAAGAGCGAGGGAGGAACAGAAACAGAGTGTCCGACTAAGCAGTTTGACAAATAAATAAGTCAATCTAAATACGATTATTTTAAAGGAACTTATATTAATTTAATTTTACTGATTATTATCCATAGCATATAAAGCAAAAGAGGCTAACCAATGTTCTCCTCCATAATTTCCTTCAAACAGGAGAGGCAATGCATTATTTATGAGTTTAACACCGGTTTGCATTAAAGATTTTTTTCGAGGATTATTTTCCGATAGTTTGTTGGCAATATTTCGCATACACCAAGCACGAGAAAAAGACAATCCTACCAAATGCACTGTTTGATAGTCAGACAAATCACTAACAACGGGTATTTTGCTAATATTCTCTAAGCCTTTGTCGCTAATAAAACTCTCAAACCATTCCTCGAATTCCCTTGTTTCGTAAATTCGACTCATTAGGTCTGCAATTTGTAAAGAAGGTGAGAAAAAATCAGAACCGTCAGGCTCTAAATAGGCAGGTGTATTCGTATCGTTAGCATAAAAATATAGCGCTTTATCTATCAAACTCTTCTCAAACTCCGTGTCATTTGTTCTTCGCGCCCAATCAATGGCAAATCCCAAGGCAAAAGCAGAATTCGGATGTACCCCCGTACGGTTTGGATAAGTTTGTTTGGGCAAATACGCTTTCCATTTTTTCACGATTGTATCCGTAAGAGGCTTCATATTTTTATGCCATTCTTTTGCTTCCGGTAATTTGCTGTTTTGTAATTCTTCATCAAGTTTCAGCAACCAAGCCCAACCGTAGGTTCGTTCAAAATTTTTGCCCAACTTATATTTGGAAAAATAATTGGCTTCTTTTTGTAAATTCTCGGGTTGAAAAGAATTATCGAGAATTCTACTAATTTCCGATTTATTACTTAAGTCAGGAAAAATACGTAAAACCCTTAAAAGCATCCAGTGTCCGTGAACACTGCTGTGCCAATCAAAACAACCGTAAAAAGAGGGATGTAAGTCTTTAGGAGAAAAACATATATCATCTGCACTCTCGAAAGAATGCCCCGTTTTATTGGGGTATTCCTGATTGATACAATGTAAAGGAAGCTCTGTTAATTTCACAGCCATTTCTGCCGTAAAATTCTTATTTTCCTGTGCCTCCACATTAAGATTTACAAATAAAAAAATAAGTAGTGAAATTAAAGAAGATTTCATTTGGCGTTTATTTATAGGTTTTCTTCAAAATAGCGACTTACTTTTTCCATCAAATGTACTCTGTCATATCCTCTTACGTTGTGAGGATGAGTTGGATAAGCAAAAAAATCAAGCTGCTTTCGCTGCTTTATACATTCGCGTAGAAACTTCATCGAATGCTGCATTACCACTGTTGGATCTTGCACTCCATGTATTACCATCAGACGTCCTTCAAGGTTATTGACTTTATTCAAAAGGTTGCTGTTTTTATACCCTTCAGGGTTTTCTTGAGGAGTATCCATATAACGCTCACCATACATAATTTCATACATACTCCAATCAATTACGGGACCTCCGGCAACTCCAACCTTAAAGGTTTTAGGGTGTGTAAGCATCAAATTTATTGTCATAAATCCTCCGAAACTCCAACCGTGTACCCCTATTCTGTCAGTATCTACATATGGCAAGGTTTTCAGGTATTCTATTCCCGTCATTTGATCTTCCATTTCATTTACGCCCAAGCGACGATGTACGGAAGTCTCAAAATCGCGTCCTCTATTTGGCGTCCCTCTATTGTCTAAAGTAAATGCAATATATCCTTTTTGTGCCATATAATATTGCCACCATCGTGCGCCATTTTTCCAGCTTTTTGTTACCAATTCTGCATGAGGGCCTCCATAGACATAAAGAATTACAGGATATTTTTTAGTTGCATCGAAATTGGGAGGCAAAATCATCCGAGCATAGAGTGTATCTTTAGCGTTCTTGCAAGGCAATTCAATAATTCTATTTTCCCCAAACTCGTATTCCGAAGCGTTATCTTTAGAAATCAATAAGGTTTTCAATATCTTTCCTTGGTTGGAAATAAGGCTAATTTTATTCGGCGTTTCCGTAGATTGAAAATAATCAATAAAATACTGTTGGTCGGGACTTATTTTTACTGAATGGACTCCCCTTCCTTCTGTTAATTTATTTATGGAGAGTGTATTGATATCTATTCTGTACAAATGTCTCTCCAGAGGGCTGTCTTTTGTTCCTTCCACAAAAAGAAACTCTTTTTCCGGATCATATCCTACGATTCTGTTTACGTCCCATTTTCCCTTTGTAAGTTGTCTTAGAAATTTCCCTTTCGTATCGAAATAATGCACATGATAATAACCATCCCAATTGCTAAGCATAAAAAAATTGTCGGGGCGGTTAGGAAGAAAAAATAATTTGTGCTGCGGCTCTACAAAGGCACTTCCCCTCTCTTCCAATACCATTCTGATGAAATTTCCTGTCATTGCGTCATATTGATTAAGTCTCATATGGTCTTGAGCTCTGTTCAATTCCTGTACGAATACATATTTCTCATCGGGAGACCAAGTGATGTTTGTCATATAATCCTCAGCTTCTCCTTGTTTGTCTAAATAAACAGTTTGTTTTGTGCGCATATCGTAGACACCTACGGATACAATTTCACTTGACATTCCTGCCATAGGATACTTTATAGGAGTATGAATAGCAACTCTTTCCATATAATTAGCAAGAGGATAGTTGCTTACGTTAGACTCATCTTTCTTGTAAAATGCCAAGAAATTACCATTAGGAGACCAAAAGATTCCTCCGTTGATACCAAATTCATTACGAGAAACAGATTGTCCGTAAACATGTTCTTTGTTTTCATCATTTGTAACGGCTCTCTCAACACCTTTTTGTTGGATATAGAGATTATTTTCTCGCGTGAAAGCATAAGTGTTGTTTTCCTTGCAATACTCCAAATTTGAAGCATCTTTGGGAAGAGGTGTTCTGCTTATGATTCTTCGTGCTCCAGCATTGATAACCAAGCGTTCTCCTTCGTAGAAAAAAGACAAAGAATTATCATCTACCCAAGAAAAATAAGGCATTTTTTTTAGTGAACTACCTAATAATGTATTCAATCGGTTTAAATCAAACAAATTAGTTTCTTTCCCATAGGTATATATTTTCATTAGTTGATCATCCTTGACCAAAGAACAAACGTGCTTTGATGCTTGCCATTGCAGCTGTTGCAGTTTGTCCGGAGCTAATTTCCCATATCGGTTTATGATGGCATCTTCTAATGTTAGCTGTTTTTTTTGTGCAATTCCCTCAAAAATAAAGGTTGTAAAAAATAAAAGTAGTAAAACTTTAGTTTTCATTAATTGTTGTTTTTTAATTAGAGCGCAAAGGTAAAAAAAATATACGAGCTAACTTTTTAAAAAGTCAGTTCATATATTTTTTATAGAAACAGCTTTGAAAATGGAAAACTTACTCCCAATTTTTAAAAGGATATTCCGCCAAGTAGGAATTGTGATAGCGATAATCTTGCGTAACTTCTTCAGCTAACCATTCCGGACTTGAAAATGTTTCCTTTTCACTATTGAGCTCTAATTCTGCCACTACCAAGCCTTGATTGTCGGCGAGCATTTCGTCAACTTCCCAACGCTTTCCTTTGTGCATCACGATATAGCGGTATTTTTCAATCTTGTTTCCACAGAGCTTTTGTAACATTTCTTCCGCATCGGAAAGAGGAATCTCATATTCATATTCGTATCGGGAAAAATTAATCGCTTTGCTCTTAATAGTAATAAAACCTTTATCTTCCACCGTGCGAACTCGCACAGTAGCTTGTAAAATGCCTTTTATATATCCTTGTCGGTATAATTTCTTTGATTCCGCTTTTTCTTTGAAGCTGTTGTCTTTTACTAAAAATTTTCGTTCTATCTCAATAGACATATTATTTCCCTAAAACTAATTCACCAATAATTCGTATTCCCTTAAGTGTAAGGTTGGGTTCTCTCTCCGTAAACACATTTTTTAGAATAGGATACATTACTACACTTAATCCGCCCGTGGCAATCACGTTAATATTTTCATCCCCTATTTCTTTTTTCATCTCACTTACCAACGAAGCAATCAAGCCTTTATAGCCCAAAACAACTCCGGCTTGTATGGCATGTACGGTATTCGTTCCTAATACTGATGGAGGCACCTCAATATTTACGTGAGGCAATTGTGCGGTTTGCCGAGAAAGGGCACCCATTGCTGTTTTCAGTCCGGGACAAATCGTTACTCCCAAGATTTTACCTTTCCCGTTTACTGCTGTACACGTAAGAGCCGTTCCCATATCAACTGCGATAGAATTTCCTTCATAGCAAGTGCTTAGTGCAGTAGCGTTGGCAACCAAATCAGCTCCTATTTGATAAGGATTTCGTATTTCTATAGGTAATTTATGATAAATGTCAGGGGCAATTACCAAAGGTTCAAAACCAAATAGATGCGAAATCATATTTTCCATTGCAAAATTCAGAGAAGGAACTACGCTGCTCATTACCACTCTTTTTATGGAATTGATTGCAATATTACGACTGGCTAAGAAACTTCTAAAAATAGATTCATATTCGTCGGAAGTTTTATTGACAACGGTATGCACTCGCCACATATCAACAAGTTCTTCTCCGTCATAAAGTCCAAAAACTACATTTGAGTTTCCGATATCTATTGCTAATAACATGTTTTTTACTTTTTTAGTTGACAATATTTTGTGGTTTGCCTTCAAAGAAAGCAATAATATTCTCGGCAGCCTCTTTCCCTGTTAATATTCTGTCTTCAAAAGTTGCACTTCCGGTGTGAGGAGTAAGAGTTACGTTAGGCATCTTCAGGAAATCTTCTGAGATATAAGGTTCATTCTCAAAGACATCCAAGCCTGCACCTGCTATTTCTTTATTTTTTAGTGTTTTTAAAAGAGCTTGTTCGTCTACGACTTGACCTCTTGCCGTATTTATGAGAAAAGCTGTTTTTTTCATCTTTTTTAGTGCCTCGGCATTTATCAAATGATATGTTTCGTCAGTGAGCGGCATATTCAAGCTCACGGCATCAGAAGTTTCGAGGAGCTCTTCAAAGGACAGATATTTTGCATCGTATTTTTGTTCTATTTCGGCAGAGAGCCTGTGACGATTATGATAGACAATATGCATCCCCGAAGCCAAGGCTCTGCGTGCTACGGCTTTTCCTATATTTCCCATCCCTATGATACCCAATTGTTTTCCTACAAGTGTATTTCCTAAGTTTTCCATAATTCCCCATTTAAAATTGGGATTTTGACGCAATTCTACATTTGCTCCGGAGATATTTCGCATTGTGGAAAGAAGCAAACCAAAAGCTAATTCCGCCGTGGGTTCACATACGGATTGAGGGGTATTGGTTACCGCAATATTTAGTTTTCTCGCTTCTTTGATGTCCACATTATTGAAACCGACACCATAATTGCTAATAATTTTCAATTTCTTTCCGGCTCTAATTATTTCTTTGCCAACTTCTTTTACAAATACAGACAAAAGTGCATCATAGTCGGGAATTTGATTGATTAGTTCTTCTCTGGTAAAAAATGTATTTTCAGGAAAATCTACTTGAAAACCTTTCCTTTCAAGTATTTCCAATCCTTCTTTAGGTATTTGATAACTAATTAAGACTTTTTTCATCCGACTGTTTGTTAATAATTTAGTTGGTATATGCTGCTACAGGCTACGATTCCTGCAGTTTCCGTTCGTAAGCGACTTGTTCCCAGATGTATGCTATCAAATCCTGCTGCAATGGCTTGCTGTATTTCTTCTTTAGAAAAATCGCCTTCAGGCCCGATTAAAATGGTTACATCTTCCCCTTTTTTATAGGTTGCGCTTATTGCTTTTCGTTCAAAATTCGGGTGGCAATGAGCAATATATTTTTTCCCTTTCATCGGTCGTCCGATAATATCTTGGAAAGAAGTTGCTTCCGAAAGTTCGGGCAAATAAGCCTTTTGTGATTGTTTCATTGCTGAAATCAGTATCTTTTCGAGTCTTTCTGTATTTAATTTGCGTCTCTCCGAATGAAAGCTAATCAAGGGAATAATCGACGCCACTCCAATCTCGGTAACTTTTTCCAACAACCATTCATAACGATTTGTATTTTTTGTAGGCGCTACGGCTAAATTCAAACGATAAGGAAAGGGATTTTGTTTTTCAATTTTATCAAAAGCAACCCAACATTTTTTTCCTTCTATATGTTCGATACGAGAATAAATAAAATGTCCGCCACCATCAGTAAGTAAGAGAGTATCACCTTGTTGCATTCGCAATACTTTCACGACATGTTTAGCCTCTTCGGGAGGCAATACATATTGCTGCTCAGCTAAGTTAACGTTCGGCGTATAAAAAATTGCATTCATACATTTACAAAGCTACGAAAAAACATTGTAGAAACCTGTTGTGTATTTAAAATAAATGGAGGAAGAATAATGAAAAATCAGTACTGAAAAGCGGATAACTTCCTTATCTTTTGCTTTTAAAAGTTATCCCTCCTTTCAGTAATCTCTTATTATCGTCATATTGCAAAAAGGAATCTCCTGATGCAGAGCTTTGCTTTTTACAATAAGTCACTTGCTAACTCGGCTAGTCTGCTGCGTTCTCCTTTGACAAGATTCACGTGCGTAAAAATCTCCTGTTCTCTCATACGATCTGCCGTGTAAGAAAGTCCGTTAGAATGTCTGTCTAAGAAAGGAGAGTCAATTTGATCAATATCTCCGGTAAAAACCATTTTTGTTCCTTCTCCGGCACGAGTTACAATTGTTTTGATTTCGTGAGGTGTTAAGTTTTGTGCTTCATCTACGATAAAAAAAGCGTTAGAAAGGCTTCGTCCTCTGATATATGCCAACGGAGTAATCACCAGCTTTTCCTCCTCCAGCATTTCTTCAATTTTTTGTACCTCTTTGCTGTGCAGCGCAAACTGATTTTTGATGACTGTAAGGTTATCGAAAAGAGGAAGCATATAAGGAGCTATTTTTTCGTTGGCACTACCGGGCAGGTAACCCAGATCTTTACTTGACAGGGCAACAATAGGACGTGCCAAGTAAACAAATTCGTACTTATCGGCTTGAGCAAGAGCAGCAGCAAGAGCCAATAGGGTTTTACCCGTTCCTGCCTTTCCCGTTACCGTGATAAGATTGACATTAGGATTCAAAAGAGCATCCATCGCAAAAGTTTGTTCGGAATTTCGAGGAGTAATACCGTAAGCTTCCTGTTTTTCCACACGCTCAAAGGTCTTCATAATAGGATTGTAATGTATCAAAACCCCCATCGAGCCATTTTTCAATAAATAATACTCATGCCCTTTAGGCTCCAGAGGTAATGGTACTTCTCCCAAAGCAAGTTCTTCATTATCGTAAAATTTTTGAATGATTTTTATGTCAAAATCCAAAAGTTCTGTTGCTCCTTGTTTTGTAACAAAATCCATATCTTTGGCCTGATCTGTTTTATAGTCTTCTGCTGGTATTCCTATGGATTTTGCTTTCATTCGAAGATTTATATCCTTAGTTACCAAAGCAACATAACGCTTGGGGTATTTTTTTACAAAGTGTTCTGCAACAGCCAATATTCTGTGGTCAGGAATGTTTTCAGGGAACGAAGATTTAAGAGTGTCTGAAAAGGCTTTGCCGGGTTCTATATACAATTTTCCTTGCTGTTTGCCTAAACTTACGCCATCGTCAAAAAGCCCCTGTCCGGCTAATTTGTCTAATGCTCTGACAAACTCACGTGCGTGAAAATTAATATCTTCAACACCTTTTTTAAATTTGTCCAATTCCTCCAAAACCGTGATTGGAATTACAATATCATTTTCTTGAAAATTGTGGATAGCATTACTGTCATGTAAAATAACATTTGTGTCTAAAATGAATAATTTCTCCATGGTATTTATGTGTTTTTTAGTTTAATTTTATCGGCAAAAAAGCTGAGAAAAAACACGGAGTAGGTGAATTTGTCAATCTTTTTACCTTAAGTTTTTTTTACGCTCCTTAAAGATAGTAAAATTTTTACAGGGAAAGCTTACCAATCGGAATCTATTTGAAATTTTTAACATAAAAAGATACAGAATTAAGATGTGTGAAGAAAAAATTTCCTAATTCAATGAAAATGTGTATCTTTGCGCCGATTTTTATCACAACATAATGTCCAATCTATTAAAGTTTAAAAAAACATGACAGAAGAAAACAAAAAAGCAGAAGAGACTGTTGAAAAGACAGAGGAATTGACAGAACAAAAAGAACAAATTACAGAAGATGTAGTGGAAGAACAAAAAGAAAAAGTTGTTGTGCCAACTACCTCTCCGGAGTCTGATGAAGACTTTGATTGGGATGCATATTCGAATGCTGAAATTTATTCGGAAAAAGAACGTGCAGCTCTTTCAGAAAAATATGAAGATACTTTATCAACCGTAGCGGAAAAAGAAGTACTGGATGGTAAGGTTATCGCAATGAACAAACGTGAAGTAGTCGTAAATATTGGTTTTAAATCTGATGGTATTATCAGTTTAAACGAATTTCGCTACAATCCTGAATTGAAAGTAGGTGATACTGTTGAGGTTTATATCGAAAATCAAGAAGATCCTAAGGGACAGTTGGTGTTATCACACCGTAAAGCACGTGCTTTGCGTTCTTGGGATCGTGTAAATGAAGCACATGATAAAGAAGAAATTGTAAAAGGATACATCAAGAGCCGTACAAAAGGAGGTATGATTGTGGATGTGTTTGGTATCGAAGCATTCCTACCGGGTTCTCAAATTGATGTGAAACCTATCAGAGATTACGATATATATGTTGGTAAAACAATGGAATTTAAGGTGGTGAAAATCAATCCTGAATTCAAAAATGTTGTCGTATCTCACAAAGCTCTTATTGAGGCTGAATTGGAGCAACAAAAAGCTGAAATTATTTCAAAACTTGAAAAAGGTCAAGTTTTGGAAGGAATCGTTAAGAATATCACTTCTTACGGAGTATTTGTCGACTTGGGAGGCGTAGATGGATTAATTCATATTACAGATCTTTCTTGGGGACGTATCTCTCATCCAACGGAAGTGGTAGAATTAGACCAAAAAATCAATGTTGTTATTCTTGATTTTGATGATCACAAAAAACGTATTGCACTTGGAATTAAGCAATTGACTCCACATCCTTGGGAGAATTTGGATGCTGAATTGAAAGTTGGAGACGTAGTGAAAGGAAAAGTCGTAGTAATGGCTGACTACGGTGCATTTATTGAAATTGCACAAGGAGTGGAATGTTTGATTCACGTTTCTGAAATGTCTTGGTCTCAACACTTGCGATCTGCACAAGATTTTATGAGTGTAGGTGATGAGGTAGAAGCTCAAATCTTAACATTAGACAGAGAAGAAAGAAAAATGTCATTAGGCATCAAACAATTGAAAGAAGATCCTTGGCAAAATATCGTCACAAAATATCCTGAAGGTAGCAAACATAAAGCAATTGTTCGTAACTTCACAAACTTTGGTGTATTTGTGGAATTGGAAGAAGGTGTTGATGGTTTGATTCACGTTTCTGATCTTTCTTGGACTAAGAAAATCAAACATCCAGCTGAATTTACCTCAGTGGGAGACGAAATTGAGGTAGTTGTTCTGGAATTGGATAATGAAAACAGAAGATTAAGCTTGGGACATAAGCAATTGGAAGAAAATCCTTGGGATGTATTCGAAACATTGTTTGATGAGGGTTCTGTTCATGAAGGAACTATTGCCAGCCTTGTGGATAAAGGTGCGTTGGTAAAACTTCCTTACGGCGCAGAAGGTTTTTCTACTCCAAAACACTTATCTAAAGAAGACGGATCTGAGGCGAAAGTTGGAGATTCTTTACCTTTCAAAGTGATTGAATTTAATAAGAATGCGAAAAAAATTATCGTTTCTCACGCAAGAACTTGGGAAGACGAGCAACGTGCAGCTAATGAGGCAAAGAAAGAATCTACTCAAAAAACTATGCGCAGTATAAATACTGCAGTAGAAAAAACAACTTTGGGTGATATGCCGGAATTAGCAGATCTTAAATCTAAGATGGAAGAAAACGAAGCTGCTCCTGAAGAATAATAAAAAAACAGAGGAAAATGCAATTTGAACTAACCATACTGGGTTGCAATTCTGCTCTTCCTACTGTTCATAGAAACCAAACTGCTCAGGTACTAAATGTATCTGAGCGTTTTTTTTTAATAGATTGTGGTGAGGCTACACAGATTCAATTGAGACGTTTTAAGATAGCTTGGCAAAAAATCAATCATATTTTTATCTCACATATGCATGGTGATCATATAATTGGGTTACCCGGTCTTCTTTCAAGTATGGCACTATTGGGGCGTACCAAGCCTTTGCATATTTACGGACATATGTCCTTAAAAACATATTTGGATTACCACACTAAACTTTTTGGTGGGCGAATGCATTTCCCTATAGAGTTTCATTTGAACAATCCTCAAGAACCTATATTGATTTTTGAAGATAGAGTGGTGCAAGTTTATAGTTTCCCCCTTGAGCATGGTGCGATTTTGGCTTCGGGTTTTTTGTTTAGGGAAAAACCTCGTCTGGCAAATCTGAAAAAAGAAAAACTGAAAGAGTATAAAATTCCCGTGCGAGAAATGCAACTTATCAAGCAAGGTGCCGATTTTGTTACAGATCAGGGAGAAATAATTAAAAATAAAGAGTTGGTCAATGAGCCTCCCTTGCCAAGAAGCTATGCGTATTGTAGCGACACACGATATTGCGAGCGATTAATTCCTATTTTGAAAGGTGTGGATTTACTTTATCACGAAGCAACTTTTACTGAAAAAGAAAAAAACTTAGCGGCACAACGCGCTCATTCTACAGCTGTGCAAGCTGCAACTATTGCAAAAAAAGCAAAAGTGAGGAAGTTACTAATCGGTCATTATTCTGCTCGCTATCCAGATAAAACAATTTTAGAAAACGAAGCAAAGACAGTTTTTGAAA
>PDWI01007604.1_pt1 | contig 13044 bp, 13 predicted proteins | sample 1430891 | NCBI WGS metagenome assembly PDWI01 (sample SAMN01162508, study PRJNA174530) | Oral metagenome, whole genome shotgun sequencing project. | biome: Marine environment; feature: Marine mammal; material: Swab sample of the gingival sulcus; isolation source: swab sample of gingival sulcus... | reverse complement strand
AACGATGAGTAAATCTATTCGATTTACGAATTGATTTATTACTCGCAATCTTATAATGTGTAACTTTTGAATATAAATAGAATTATTGAAACAGCAAATCGACTTATTAAAATATAGTGTTATACTTATAAAAACAATCAGACAATCGTCCAAAATCTTCTATAGACAAAACTTCGCCTCGTAATCCAGCATCAATATTTGCATCATCTAAAGCTAACTTAGCCATGTCTTTAGATATATTAAGCCCACCCGATAATGAATTTAACAAGGTCTTTCTTCTCATTCCAAAACCAGCTTTTACAACTCTAAAAAATAAAGCTCTATCCTTAACATTAACTCTAGGGTTTTCAAGTAATTTCATTCTTACAACTATTGAATCAACTTTAGGGCTTGGCATAAACATACCTTTAGGGACTTTTGTAACTATACTAGGTTCAGAATAAAACTGAACAGCAACGGATAAAGCTCCATACACCTTATTACCAGAATCCGATATCATTCTATCCGCTACCTCTTTTTGAACCATAACAACAATATCCGTAACAGGAATATTATTTTCTAAAAAATTCATAATAATTGGGGTAGTAATATAATAAGGTAAATTTGCAACAACTTTTGGTCGTTGCCCATCAAATTCATCTCTAATTAAGCTTTCTATATCAATTTTTAGTATATCATCATTTATAATAACGATATTATCATAACCATATAATGTTTCATCTAAAACTGGAAGTAATTTAGAATCAATCTCAACAGCTACAACCTTTTTAACTCGCTGAGCCATAGCTTTTGTCATAACCCCTATACCAGGGCCAATTTCGAGAACCACATCATCCTCAGTTAGTTCTGCACCATCAATAATATCTTCTATAACCATATCATTTATTAAAAAATTCTGCCCTAAATTTTTAGAAAATTTAAAATCGTATTTATGCATTATATATTTAACAGTTTGAGGTGAACTTAAATTTAACATTTACTACTCTCTCTTTCTTTTATCTTTGCAATCGCTCCATTATATTCTTCTCTAGTTATACCATAGTGATTTAAACGTGAGACTAACTGCTTCGCATTTCCATAACCAATACCAAGTATTCTACCTAATTCATCTCTTTTTTGTAAAGAACCCGAAAAGCCACTAAGACCATCATTGACTAAATCAGATATTGAAAATTCGCATCTATTTTCATCCATAATAGTATGAACCTTGCTAAGAGCCTCTATTATACTCTCAGGACTTGCGTTTTCTATACCTATATCGTCATCCTTAGTAGCATCTTCTCTTGATAAAAATGCATGCTTACAATTTTTAACCCTTTTGGATATTCGTTTTCTTATCTGCTCTCCAGCATAATCAGGGTCAGTAAAAATAATAACCCCACAACGTTTCGCCGCATCTTCAATGCGTTTAAACGTACTTTTTTTTATACCAAAACCGTGAGTTATTATAATTTCAGCAGAAACTGCCCTCTTAACAGCAGTTTCATCATCTCTACCCTCTACGACTATAACTTCCTTTATACTTAACAATTTATACTTCCCATCCTTAAAAACATTCTATACCAAAAAATTTACACGCATTCTCTCTTGTAGTCCTTGCCACCTCATCAAAACTAACGCCCTTAATTTCAGCAATTTTTTCAGCGACATACCTAACATAGGCAGGTTCATTTCTTTTACCTCTGAATGGAGTTGGAGTTAAATATGGAGAATCCGTTTCTATAAAAAGCCTATCAAGTGGAACTTCCTTAACCACTTCTGGAGTCTTTTTATTATTTTTAAAAGTTAATGGCCCAGCTATAGAAATATATGCACCAAGCTTTATATATTCCTTAGCAAGCTCTGCACTAGAAGAATAACAATGTAAAACAACACCCGTATCAAATGGATTTTCCGCTTTTAAAATATTAAAAACATCCTCATGAGAATCCCTATCGTGAATTATAATAGGTAGTTTTAATTCTTTAGCTAATCTAATCTGCTTTATAAACGCCTGTTTTTGGAGTTCTCTAGGTGAATTATCATAATAATAATCAAGACCGATTTCTCCTATTGCCATAACTTTAGGATGTTTAGCTAATTCTCTTAAATCATCTATCATTTTATCATCTAAAGTATCAGCGTCGTGAGGATGAACTCCAACAGCAGCATAAACCATATCATATTTATTTGCAACTTCAATAGCTCCAAGAGAAGTCTTAAAATCAGCAGCAGGGTTTAAAATAAATTTTAACCCCGCTTGCTTTGCATTTTCAACTATTTTATCTCTTTCACCATCAAATTTTTCTGAATCTAAATGTGCATGAGAATCAAATAACATATCTATCTCCTATGATACTGTACTGCCAGAAGGCATATCAACAGTTACAAGTTTTAAGTCATCTCCCGCAGTAGCTGCTAAAATCATACCATTAGACTTAACACCTCTTAATTTAACAGGTTTAAGATTAGCAACTAATATAACTTTTTTACCCGTTAACTCTTCAGGTTTATAATTTTTAGCTATTCCCGATACAACCTGTCTTTGTTCATCACCAACTTGTAATTGTAAAACTAGTAATTTATTTGCGTCAGGATGAGGTTCTGCCTTAATAATTTCAGCAACTTTAAAGTCTATTTTACAAAAATCATCTATTGTAATCTCTGGCTTTTGTTCTTTTTTAACTTCTTCTTTCTTAGGTTGTGTATCTTTTAAAATTTGCTCTAACATTTTCTTCTCGTCAATACGTTGGAATAGTGGAGTTGCAACTCCTACCTTATCACCAACAACTGTTCCATCAAAACTCTTAATAGAATCCATATCAGTATTTACCGCATTAATCTGAGCAAAAATCTGCTTAGATGTCTCTGGAATAAATGACTCTAAAAGAACAGCAGCAATTCTAATACTCTCAAGTAAATTATAAAGTACAGTACCTAGTCTATCTTTTTTATCTTCGTCCTTAGCAAGAACCCAAGGTGTAGTTTCATCAATATATTTATTGCTTCTTCTTAAAAGCACCCATAATTCCTCAAGTGCCTCTGATACTTTATATTGATTCATTTTATTAGAAACTCTATCATATGAACTTAAAGCTATATCTATCAATTCATTATCAATATCTTCTTTTGCATTTGGTGCAGGGATAACCCCATCAAAATATTTATGAACCATAGTAACAGTTCTATTAACTAAGTTACCTAAAATATTAGCTAAGTCTGTATTTATACGACTAATCATTAACTCATATGTCATAATAGCGTCATTAGCATATGGCATTTCTCTTAAAACATAGTATCTTACAGCATCTACACCAAAATAATCAACTAAATCTTTAGCATAAATTACATTACCCTTTGACTTAGACATTTTATCTTTTCCAGTTAATAACCAAGGGTGACCAATAACAGTCTTAGGTAATTCCTCACCTAGTGCCATAAGAATTATCGGCCAATAAATGGTATGGAATCTTACAATATCCTTACCTATAACATGTAAATCAGCTGGCCAATATTTATTATACTTTTCTCCATTTTCTTTATCAGGATGATAACCTATTGCAGAAATATAATTAGAAAGCGCATCTATCCAAACATAAACTACATGTCCCTCATCAAATGTAACTGGAACACCCCAATCAAATGAAGTCCTCGATACACATAAATCTTGTAATCCAGGTTTAATAAAATTATTAATCATCTCATTTTTTCTTGATTCTGGACATATAAATTCAGGATGATTTTCGTAATACTCTACAAGTCTATCTGCATATTTTGATAATTTAAAGAAATACGCTTCTTCACTAGCTTGTTTTACATCACGAGCACAATCAGGGCATTTGCCGTCCTCTAACTGTGATTCTGTCCAAAATGACTCACAAGGAGCACAATAAGAACCCTCATAACTTCCTTTATATATATCGCCTTGCTCATATAATTTTTTCATAATTGCTTGTACGACTTCTTTATGCATTGGGTCAGTAGTTCTAATAAATTGATTATAACTAACATTCATCATATCCCAAATATTTTTAATCTCATTTGCAATCTCATCAACATGCTCTTGTGGCTTTCTACCTAAAGACTCAGCTTTTTCTTGAATTTTTTGACCATGTTCATCTGTTCCAGTAAGGAAATACACATCGTATCCATCTTTCCTTTTAAACCTAGCTATTGCATCTGTCAAAATAGCCTCATAAGTATTTCCTATATGAGGAATACTTGAAGTATATGCTATAGCCGTTGTAATATAAAATTTTCCTTTATTCATATAAACCTCCCTATCAATATATAATAATAATCTCTAATTAAGTACATCTTTTTTAATCTCTCATAAACATTTTAACACGAACTAGTCAATTTTAAAATATAACATAAGAAAAGCGAGGTATCTAACCTCGCAATTAATACTTTTCTTATATTCCTCTAGGAATAATTTTCTTAAAATTAATCAATATTTTTAAGATCGTCAAGACATGCTCTACAAATATTCTTACCTTTAGTGTGTCTTACACCTTTAGCTTGACCACAGAAAATACATGCCGGTTCATATTTTTTAAGAATTATTGTATCACCCTCAACAAATATTTCTAGTGCATCTTTTTCCGCAATACTTAAATTTCTTCTTAATTCAATTGGTATTACAACTCGTCCTAATTCGTCTACTTTTCTTACAATCCCTGTGGATTTCATAAGCCATTCCTCCTACTAAAATTGTTTTATACTACGTTATAAATTATACCAAATATTTCAATAAAATGCAAGTAGTTCTATACATTTTTTTCTTCTTCAAATATTTCTTCTTCTGTAAAATAATGATTATACAGATTTTTTCCCATAGAAACCGTATGGAATATAGATGAAATTTTACCAACTAAATCATTATTATTCTTAAATTCTTCTGTCACATTATTAGAAACTTCTGCAGAATTTTCAACGGTTGGTCTAAACACTTCCATTCCATTTGCTACTTCATCAGATATTCTGGAAACATTATTAGCTATATCTGGAGCCCTATCTAATATTTTACCTATAGACTCTCCATTAGTTTCTATTATTTTTTTAACATTTTTAAATATTTTTAATCCCTCTATTAATATCCTAACTATATACACTAATACAACGATTAAAATTGCCCACAATATAAACATTCCAACATCTTTTAAAGAAAAAGCTATAACTGAATTCATCTATTTCCCTCCATCACATAGTTTTACTATATTATATCATCAAAAATAACTATTTTTCAATTTTTTCTAATCTTTTACTAATTTTCTAAATATCCAAACTCTCTTTATAAACATCTGACTTTTTTAATTTTCTATCTTGAGCAACTTTTTTAATAGCATCTTTTTTCGTAAAACCATTATCTATATAATAAATAATATGTTGTTTTATAGATAAATTATCAAAAAAATTTATTCCATCTTCTTCTTCAAAAGATTCTCCATCTAAAACTATTACAAACTCTCCTCTAGGCTGATTATTATTAAAATATTCTATTACTTCACTAACACTTCCTCGAAGAGTTTGTTCATACTTTTTAGTAAGTTCACGAGATATTGAAATTTTCCTATCTCCCATAACCTCAAAAATATCCTTTAAACAATCATTAAGCCTATGAGGAGCTTCATAAAATATTAAAGTCTTAGGTAATTTTTTAAGTTCTTGTAACTGCAATTTTCTCTTTTTACTCGTTCTATCTAAAAAACCCTCAAAGCAAAAACTCCTAGTAGAAAGTCCTGAAAGAACTAAAGCATTAACAAAAGCAGATACCCCAGCTACACATACAATATCAATCTCTTCATCTATACAAACTCTAACTAAATCTTCACCAGGGTCTGATATTGCAGGCATACCCGCATCTGTTACAAGTGCAATACTATTTCCGTCTTTTATTAAATCTATAATTTTTTCTCCAGATTTAATCTTGTTATGCTCATAATAGCTAAATAATTTTTTATCTATATCAAAATGATTAAGTAATTGCCTAGTTCTTCGAGTGTCCTCAGCTGCGATAAAATCCACAGTTTTAAGTATTTCTAACACCCTATAACTAATATCTTGTAAATTTCCAATAGGAGTAGGACATAAATATAATTTACCCATTATTCATCCCCTCTTTTATCAAAAACATCAATATTTACCCTTGAATATATTTCAAAAATTTCATCGGTATATTCCATATCACTTTTATAAACATATAAAGCTGGTAATACTTTTAACTCTGGGTTCGCAGATTTAACTAATTTTATAAGAACTATATTCGCTTCGTCACCTTCTCTTGCATAAACAAAACGGAGTAATTTAGGCTCTAGTCCGTATTTACGAGAAAAATCTATTATATCAACCAATCTGGATGGCCTATGAACCATATAAAATTCGCCCTTTTCACAAAGTAATCTAGCACCCGCACTTATAACATCTTCAAGCGTACATAAAACTTCATGACGTGATATAGCTTTTGATTCATTTGGATTAACTAATGCACTTCCAAATTTAATATAAGGTGGATTTGATATTACAGTATTAACAGAGCCATTAGGAATATGCTTGCTAACATTTTTTAAATTTATATTTAGTACCTTTATACGAGATTCTAACTTATTTAACCTAACGCTTCTACTAGCCATATCAGCAACGTCTTCTTGAACCTCTACTGCATAAATTTTATCAGCACTAGATTTAGCTGAAACCAAAAGGGATATAATCCCAGTTCCAGTACCTAAATCAACAACTGTAGAATTTTTTTTAACCTTAGCAAAATTACTTATTAACACAGCATCTAACCCAAAACAAAAACCATCTATGTTTTGAATAATCTTTAAGCCATTAATTTGTAAATCATCTATTCTTTCGTTTTTTCTTATAACAACTAAACTTCTAGCATCCATATTAATCTTCCAAACTTTTTAGTTCTCTTTCATCAACTTCTTGTTCTTGAAAATCATTTATAACTATATCTTTTACTTTTTTATGCTTACACTTATTATGAATTAACTTTATTTCAGATTTTTTAAAAAGGAGTATATCATCACCAAGTTCATGAGACTTTTTATCTACTATCAACCTAACTTTGACTTCTTCTCTTAATGTAGACGTATCCACAACAATAGCTTTGCCATCTGGCGTTATAATTTCATCCCCTCTTTGAGGCATACCTTTTTTAAGTTCAAGATAAGTGTCATGCTCATATTTTAAACAACACATAAGCCTACCACAAATTCCCGAAATCTTAGTTGGATTAAGTGATAAATTTTGATCCTTTGCCATTTTAATAGACACTGGTGCAAAATCTCCAAGCCAGTTAGCACAACAAAGTCTTACACCACAAGGACCTATTCCATTTATCATCTTAGCTTCATCTCTGACACCGATTTGTCTTAACTCTATACGAGTTCTAAAAACTGCCGCTAAATCCTTTACTAATTCTCTAAAATCAACCCTACCATCAGCAGTAAAATAAAAAATAATCTTATTGTTATCAAATGTATACTCAACATCTACTAACTTCATATCAAGATTATGTTTTTCCACCTTTTGAGTACATATTTCTAAAGCTTTCTGTTCATTTTTTTTATTTTCTTCGTTGTTCCTTATATCTTCATCTGTCGCTACTCTAATAACATTTTTTAAAGGCGGAATAATATTGCTCTCGTCCACATCTTTTGGACCAACGACTACTTCACCAAATTCCATACCTCTTGCAGTTTCTACAATAGCAAAATCACCTTTTGTAATCCCCGTATCATCTGGGCTAAAATAATATATCTTACCCGCTTTTTTAAAGCGTATACCTACCACCGTAACCATTATTATCCTCCTGTAATGTAGCGATAAGAGTATCAAAAGCTACAATATCACTAACATTTTCTAGCAACATCTTTTTCGTTGCTAATACATTCTCTATATATTTAACTATTTCAAATTTACTTATATTCCTACTCAAATGCCAAAGTTGGTCTTTACAATCTTTATTCACAATATTATCTTCTAACTCAAAAACTAAAATAAACAATATATCTCTATAATATATCTCCATTAGTTCTAAAATTTCTGACATATTTATATCTAAATTTAAAATTTCATCAGATATATCTATTGTAGCTACCCTATTTTTAGTGTGAATAGCTAATAATAAATCCAAAATTTTAACTCTAGCAGTTCTAAAATCTTGTAATTCTAAAATATCTACGCATTTCTTTAAAGAACCCTCTGCAAATTCGCTATAAACCATTGCCAAAGATTCATCAATACCATATTTAGAAATTAAATAATCACAAATTTGCTCTTTAGAAATCGGATAAAACTTTAATATTTGACACCTCGAAACAATCGTAGGCAACATAGAATTTGAATTTTCACAAATAAAGATTATCAAAATATTATTTGGAGCTTCTTCCAATATCTTTAATATTCTATTTTGAGCACTAATCGTCATTTTAAAAGAATCGTCAATAATAGCTACTTTATAATCAGAAGTATATGGTTTTATACTAAGAAAATCTTGTAATTCCTCAATCTGTTCATTTTTAATATTCTTAGTTTCGGCACTAACAAGCATAAAATCCATATGATTATCCAAATCATATTCAAAATCCACACCAAGAACTAATTTAACAAATTCCAGTGCAAGCCTTTTCTTACCAATGCCCGATATTCCTTCAAATATATAACTATGTGACATTCTTCCCATATTAAAAGCATTTACTAAAAATTCTATTTGCTTTTTATGAGCTATAATATTATCAAACATACTAATTTACTATTCCTATCCTCTTAAATGGAAAAAGTCTAAAAAATGCTCTACCAAAAATTTTATCTCCATTTACTAATCCTACTTTTGAATTTCTTGAATCTAAACTTACAGCCCTATTATCTCCCATCAAAAAATACATATTATCAGCTATCTTTTCTATATGAATTTCTCCAATAGTTTCAGAACTAATATATTCTTCCTCTATTAAAGAATCATTAACATACACCTGTCCCTCTGATATATCAATTTTATCACCTGGAACTGCAACGACTCTTTTTATAAGATTCTTTTTGGAATCTTTATTTAATCTTATCCTCTGAACAAAATTAAGTTGTTTTAAAGCAGCCTCTCCTAACGGTAAATCTGATTTAAACGATACAATATCACCTCTATTTATATCGCCCATCTTAGTCATAAGCAGAATATCTTTTTCTATAAGCGTTGGATACATTGATGTCGAAAAAACTGTCGTTATAGAAAAAAATATATTAAAAACAAATACGAATATTACAGCAAAAATAAATGCCTTTGCCCATTCTATCAACTCTTGTTTCATATATTCCCCTTTTTTATTATATTAATTTTTATGCCCTCATTTTTATACGCTCCAATTATATTATATCCTTTACTTATGCCGTGTTCAATGTAGTTTATCAATTCTTGAGTAATTATTTCTCCGATTAACGCAATAGGTATACCTGGAGGATATGGTATAATAAAATCTCCACAAATTTCCCCCACTGCATCTTGTAGATTTACAAGTGTTTTTTGTGAATTCATAGCAATATATGGAGTTATACCACATTCTAATTCAAAATTTTGAAATTTATATATTTCGTTATTTTTATTATCCATATTTTTAATCCAATCTAAATTATCTACTTTTTTATCTTCCATTAATTTATTAGATATATGGCGTAAAGCAAGATATAACTTATCCAAATCTTGTTTTGTAGTTGCTATGCTGGCAATACATAATATCATATTTTCCATACTATATTCACACTGAATAGCATGTTCTTTCCTTAAAATATTTTCAACTTCCAATCCAGATATAAGAATATTATTTCTTTCTTCTGAAAAAATGCAATTTTTATCTATAATTTTATCAGCTAAGTATGTTTTCGGCATAAGTATACTTATTTTTGTCTTATCTAAATAAAATCCTTCAGACAACATATCATCAGTTAAAATATCAAATACGGTATTCTCACGAACCTTTTTAACAAAATTATCTATCTGATTCAATAATTCGTGCATTAGTTCTCTACCCTTATCCTCACAAATGCACATAGCATTTTCTATAGATGACATAAGTAAATAAGAAGGGCTACTAGACTGAAACATAGAAAGTGACATTCTTAAATCTGTTTCTGAAATTCTATCACTACATCTATGTATCATAGAACTCTGAGTAAATGCTGGTAACGATTTATGCGTTGAATGAACAACTACATCAGCTCCTGATTCTATAGCTGTGATTGGAAGTTCTCTAACTAAACCTTTATTGATTAAATTTTTTTCTTGCTTTTTAATATCTAACTCATTATCCACCCTACCTAAAAATAAATGTGAACCATGAGCACCATCTACCAAAACTACGCCATTATTTTTATGAACTAACTCTGATATTGCCACTATGTCCGAACAAACTCCATTGTAATTTGGATAAGATAAAATAATGCCTTTTATATGATTATATTTATTATAAACTTGTCTTATATCATCTATTGTTACTCCCATAGGTATGTCATTTTTAACTTTTGAGCTAATATATACTGGATTTAACTGTGAAAGTATAATCCCACTAAAAACAGACCTATGTGCATCTTTTAAAACTATAACCCTATCGTCTTTTTTAAAAGTAGCATAAATCATACTTATAACACCCGATGTAGTACCATTAACGAGTAAATGCGTACTTTTTGTTCCATAAATATTTGCAATCCATTCTTCTAACTCTTTTAACTCTGCCTTTGGATTGTGAAGGTTATCCGTACCCTCTATCTCAGTTGTATCATAACAAGAAATCTTATCTCCATAAGGCAAATAATCAAGCAGTCTACCATTTTTATGACCTGGCATATGAAATGATGTTAAATTTTCTTTTTCTATATTTTTTAAAGCTTTTATTATACTCATAATTACCTCTTTATTTAATATTTTATAAGATAAATACTATATCACACTCTACTTTTTTGTGCTATTATTATTGTATCAAAATATTGTTAAAGTTAAAAATTAAGCAAAATTCAAAACAACAATACTACTATAGTATTTAAGGAGGAAAATATGTTATCCAAAAGAGCAAAATCAATAACGCCATCTATGACACTTGGCACTATAAATAAAATTAAACAAATGAAATCAGATGGCTATGAAATTATAAATTTAAGCTTAGGTGAACCAGATTTTTTTACACCTCAAAAAGCTTCTAAATCCGCTAAACTTGCAATAGATAATAACAAAACTAAATACGACTTAGTCCCAGGTTTAATCGAACTTAGAAAATCTATTTGCAATAAACTACTTAAAGAAAACAACATTTCATATACTGCTGATGAAATAGTAGTATCTTCTGGCGGTAAGCACGCAATCACAAATACATTAATAGCCTTACTTGACTATGGTGATGAAGTGTTACTACCTAAACCATACTGGGTTAGCTATCCTGAAATGATTAAACTAGTAGGTGGAGTTCCAGTCGCTATAGAAACTAAAAAGCAAAATAACTTTAAATTAACTCCAGAAGAATTACAAGAGGCCATTAGCGACAAAATAAAACTGTTAATAATCAGTAATCCATCAAACCCAACTGGTGCAGTATATACAAAAGATGAACTACAAGAAATCGTACAAATATGTATAGATAAAGATATTTATATACTTTCGGATGAACTATATGAAAGAATCTGCTATATTGACGAATATACATCTATCGCATCAATAAGTGAAGAAGCCAAAAATATTACTATAACAGTAAATGGTTTTTCTAAGTCAGCTGCTATGACTGGCTGGAGATTAGGTTATACAGCTTGTAATAAAGAGCTTGCAAAAGCTATATCAAGTATTCAAGGACATTTGGTATCTCACCCATCTACAATCTCTCAATGGGCTGGACTCGAAATACTTAATTCATGTGAGCATGATATTGACGAAATGGTATTAGTATATAGAACTAGACGAAATGAAGCTATTGAACTTTTAAATTCTATTCCAGAAATTTCATTTGTTCAGCCAGATGGAGCGTTCTATATATTTATAGATATGTCATCATTAAAAGACAAATTAGAATATAAAGATAGCTTTTCATTAGAAGTTGCTAATAAATTATTAGTTGATTACCATGTCGCAGTTGTTGCTGGTATAGCTTTTGGTAATGATGAATATATCCGTATATCTTATGCAACTGATATGAATACCATAAAGCAAGGAATAGCTAAAATTAAACAATTTATTGATGATGTAAATAAGGAGTAAGAGTAAAGATTTCTTAGATATTTTAGACGAACAAAACCACCCTAAATTAGGGTGGTTTGATAACTATATTAAATACTTAAAAAAATTTAATCTATAATTTAATAATTTTTGCAACTTGACGAAAATTAAATTTATATTGAAATAAAAGCACTACTTTTGAATACTTTCTAATTCCTCAATATCTTCCTTAAATTCTTCATAACTTTCGTCAATCTTTAAAAATTTATCATCTATTTTATCATATATATATATCGCTCTTTTTATAGCCCCTTTTGCAATTTCATCAGATATTTCAATTTTTTCTTTCAATTCTAAATCTGCATATAACTTCGGTCTATTTAAATCTATATAAATTCTAAATTCTTCAATCCTAAGTGTTGCATCTTCAACACGAACACCCGTTCCAAATGAACCATCTAAAAATTCAGCAAAAAATTCTGATGACTTGTCAAGAAAATTTCCACCACCATCTTTAAACATATCATGCAGTTCACTATCAATATAATCAACAAATTCTTCAGTTCGTTCAATCATAGCCAAATTTCTATTTAATATATCTTTATCAGTTACTTTATTTTTTCCAAATGAAAATATCCCTACTACAAAAATCAATATAATGCAAGCTACAATTATCATTTTCTTTTTATCCATATTTATATTATCTTTAATTTTTTCTTTAATATCATCTTTAATATTATCTTCAATTTTTTCTTTAATATCATCTTTCGCATTATCTTCAATTTTTTCTTTGGTATCATCTTTCACATTATCTTCAATTTTTTCTTTGGTATCATCTTTCACATTATCTTCAATTTTTTCTTTGGTAT
>PDWI01007890.1_pt1 | contig 13051 bp, 9 predicted proteins | sample 1430891 | NCBI WGS metagenome assembly PDWI01 (sample SAMN01162508, study PRJNA174530) | Oral metagenome, whole genome shotgun sequencing project. | biome: Marine environment; feature: Marine mammal; material: Swab sample of the gingival sulcus; isolation source: swab sample of gingival sulcus... | reverse complement strand
CCTTTGCAGAGATCCATCAGCTTGCGAAAAAGTATCCCAATCGTATTGTACTGGTGGTACGGGAAAAATATCTTGGCGGCTGGCGCCGAATGCTTCCGGAGCCGCTTTTTGAAGCAAGCAGCGGCAAGCAGGGGTATGGCATTATGCGGCTTTAGAAATGCGCGTTTAGTTTCTTATATATTAAGAGTAACCTTCGGGCACCATAAGTTCCACGGACTTTTTGGTGAATTTTTCTTACCTTGGGAATGAGTCACTCTCGTTCAGTTTTTCTGATGGATTTATCTCGTCAAACCCAAGAATAAAATCCACTACGACTCACACGCATAACTTTACATAGCAAGGAAACAGGAAATACCTTCTTCTCAGTATCGATAAACCGATACCTTCCCCCTGTTCTTTTACGAAGAAGGCTGCTGCCTTTTTTAGAATTTCACGCTCCACTTTGAGCTGCTTATTTTCTTTTCTCAGTCGCTTTAATTCTGCTTGCATGGATGCCATCTGATCAAATCCACCATTTCTTTCAGAAGGATTTTCAATTTCCCTCTTCCAACGACCGAGTTGGTTGGCATTGATCCCAAGATTCCGAGCTGCCTCGACAATACTGTACCCTTGTTCTGTGATTAGTTTCATTGCGTCTTCTTTAAATTCGTCGCTGAATTTTTGTCTTTTCCTTTTGCTCATTGAAAACCTTCTTAAGAAAGTGTCCATTATTTTCCTCACTGCTGTCTCATAGTTCTGTCCAAAATGAAAGTTACGGAGAAATTAATCTATTACAAACTTTGTTAAGCAGTTTAAGCAAGTCTGTGAATGGCCTTTTCTCAAAAAGATTTAGCTGTAAGAGCCTGAGAATCTCTGAAATTAACCCCGTAATTTTTGCCATGAACCTTAAGAAACAAAGCAGAAGATACACACAAAGAGCAATCCAAAGCTGTGTAAGCACAGCATTTTGAGAAGTTCCCAGAAAGGTTTTGACTTTTAAATTCTGTTTTATCCATTTGAGAAAAAGTCCAATCTTCTAGCGCTCTTTGTAGAGGGCTGCAATCTCTGAAGCCTTGAATTTTTTCGAGTTTGTAAGAAAGCGATACACTTTTCCCGTTTCTGGATCGCGATATGTAATCTGGCGAAAAGTAAATTGAGCAACAGTCATTGCCATGAATCGAGTCCATCGGTTAAAGGATCGAAATTTTTGTCCTCCATGATATTGCTGGGCCAATTTTTCAAAATCATGTCTTGGAATAAATGAAGCTATTTGATGAAGAATTGCGTTAGAATGTGTCATGGCTCGGATCTCCTTGTGTTTTATTGTTTTTTGCAAACTCATTATAACACAAGAGAGGAGCCGAGTGAGTTAGGAGTGCACGTTGGGATCTTTGGGAGGGGGGGATAGGTCTCTGGTATTTCTACCGTAACCATACTAAGACGGGATGACTGAAAAATAATCCCACACCGGCGGAATTATCATTGAATGGGTTGCAGAGCTAACGGATGCCTTATAATCCCCCACTGAAAGATTTGAAAAAATAGCTTTTTTCCCATTTGAGTAACTATTTGGAGTTAAAACCTTTGGAGATCCTCCGTTCAAAGGAATAATTTGAACTAACAATGGCATATTACTGTCTATCCCAAAAACATCGCAAGCTATTTCGATATCATCACCAGCGGCCACTAGGTCAGGGCAATCAATCGTTAACTTTGTGCAAGCATCCGTCTGTTCAGTTCTCGGAGTTGAAGTCAACACATTATATATAACCCGATAAGTTGCATTTGTTATTGGGAGCCCAACATGAGTATGACCAAATGGAATAACGCCCCTATCATCTTCCCATTCCGCTGGAGTTATACTTTGTCTTGGCACAGTTCCATCACCTCGCAAATCTCGTTCTTTACCACCGATGTTTACCTTATTTAAAAGTCTTACATAGCCACTCTCGATTTTTAGATACTGTGGCGTTGGCTGGAGAGAGCCAACAATGACAGTCCTCCCATAAGGCCTTGTCTCTTGTTTTTCCAATTCCGTATTTATCTCACACGCATAATCAAATAGTTCAGAATTCGCTTCATGTGGCAAATCTTTTTTAGAGAGAACTCGTAGTTCAGTATTATCTTGAACAATTGCTTTATATTGTGGCAATAATTCGTATACAGAAGGCAGCGATTGGACAATTCTTCTTATTCGATCCCGAACGATTGGAAGTTTATCCGGCACACCCCGAGTCATAGCACCAAAAGCTTTTACAGATCCGCGAAATGGTGTCCCTATAGAAATTACTTCTCGAGTATCATCCGCACCTCCTAAAATATCCGTAAAGCATTGTACAACGCGACCGCCCATTGAATGACAAATAAATATCAACTTAGCACTTTTATTAATCGCTCTGCGCTCCTTTAGTCGCCAAAAAATTTTATCTTTCATTATTTGAGCATTAACCATGCATGAAAGACGCCAATCATACGAAAAAATGAGAAAATTAGTACTATCAAGCGAAAAGCTTCTTTGTAAGTTATCAATCAATCCATCATATGCATCTATCTTCGATAATCCAGGTAATTGGCTAAACCTTCTAACCAACCCCGTTGCACGGACATCATCCTCTTGTGATAAACCATCACCATTGAGAAACAGCTGTTTTTCTGGGTTTAATAGAGCTTCAATAGAGCTTTTCATATCTCCCCAAATAATTTTCCCATTACGTTCAAGACGACTTCCAAGTATGCCTGGTACAATAACAAGTAGATCATCGACAGGTTCTAACAATATACGTTCTCCTAATATTTTAATGATTGTATCCAACGTCCATTTGCAACACCGCCAAACCTGATTTTGATCCAATTACCAGCTGGTTGTTAGACCATGCAACATCTGTAATCATTGATCGTGCAGGTATGACAGCACTACAAGAAAAATTCTCCACATTCCAAATCCGTGCTGTTCCATCTATGCTACCAGATGCTAAACATCTACCATTTGGAGAAAAAGCCAAACCTTCAACCCAATTCGTATGCTCTTCAAGGACTGTAATTAAAGAGCCTGATGAATAATCCCAAATTCGGATAGAGTAATCATCACTAGCAGAAGCAAGAAACTTGTCTTGAGGAGAGAATACTACAGAGCGCACTGAACCGGTATGACCAGAAAGAACCATTAAAAGCTTAAAATCACTCACGAGCCATATTCTTACCAACCCATCACGGCACGCTGACGCCACAAGCTTGTTATCAGATGAAAATGATACGTCTTCAATCCAGTTTTCATGGTATAAGGTAGCAATAAGTTCAAACCCACCACGACAGTCCCAAAAATATAGGTTTCCATCCGCACCACCGGTTGCCAAAATTGAGTCATCAGCAGAAAAAGCGAGAGAACGAACAGATGCACTATGCAAATCAAGCTGACCCCTTAAATCAAGCGTCTCGGTATCCCATATTCTAACCATAGAGTCTCTGCCAGCTGTACCGACAAGTTTACCACAAGAGGTTATTGCTACTCTATTAATTGGCTTTTTATTACCAGACAAAGAATTCAATAGTCTGCCTGATTTAGAATCCCATAAACACAAACTTCTATCATTTCCCCCTGTAGCTAAGACAGATCCATCTGCAGAGATATCAACACCAAGAATAACTCTATTGTTTGGGCCAATGTCGGATGAAGGGTTAGATACACCACTCCATAACCTGACACTTTTGTCGCCGCTAGCAGTTATTAAAACTCCTTCTTTTCTATCATAAGTAACACATTCAATCCATTTATCATGCCCCTTAAATACGTTGAGCATTTTATGTTTTTTGACATCCCAAAGAATCAAATTTCTGTCATCACCTACGGAAGCGAGAATTGTACCATCAATTGAGTAGGACACCCACCTAACAGTACCCAGGTGACCCCGAAATACGGCAATATTTGAACATCTAGGAAAACTCCAAATATGAACGGTTTGATCACGACTTGCCGTGGCAATCATCTTACCGCATGGAGAAAAAGTAACAGATTCAACTGTATCTTCATGCCCCCATAATTCAGCAATTGTTTTGCGTGTTGTGATATCCCAAATTCGAATACTCTCATCCCAACTTGCACTCGCTAAAAATTGACCATCTGGTGAAAACGCAACTCCCTCAACACGCTTTGAGTGACCCTTTAAAGTGTCAATGCAGTGAAATTTATCAGTATCCCACAAGCGGATAGTATTATCCTCACTCCCAGACGCAACTAATTCAGCCACAGGCGAAAAAGCAACTGATCGAACCAATTTAGTATGTCCCTCTAACTTCGCAATTTCCTTTCCGTCCATTACCGACCACAAACGTACTGACCGGTCTGAACTACCAGAAACCAGTTTTTGCCCATCATAAGAAAAATCTACAGCTCTGACCAGATGCTCATGTCCCTTCAGCGTGATGAGAAGATCACCAGTCCGAAAATCCCAAAATCGGATCGAATGATCTTTACTTGCTGATGCGATAATACTGTTATCTGGAGAAACCGAAACGCCTTCAACAGACTCTTCATGCCCATACAGTATTGCTTGGGCAGCAGTAGCGTTCCATGATGCCCACTGGGCGAGCCAACTGGTATCCGAAAGATCATGAAAAATGATATCCATACCTTCTTGAACAGCTACAAATTGGAGGAATTGGATACGATCATTCTCGTGAACGAGAGAGATATATTGGTGACAACGCTCCAACAACCGAAAACGAGGGAAATCAACAAGACCCCTTAGCCGATTTATGGTCCTTGAAAGTTTACTAGGTTGAACAAAACGAAGGAATCCATCGTCATTTAACAGAAGTTCAATACAATCAAAACTAGACTCATCTTTACTATCGACAATATGTTCAGCATGAAGCAGTATTTTGTCTAAAATGTACTGATCAGCCTTAGCCCATCCACCGGATCTCTCAACTAATTTCAATAAAACATTTATTAGCCTTCTATGGACATCGAAGTTAATGGCACAAAGCGTCTCCTTCTGAAAATAATCTACTAAATCATAATGAAATAGCCGAAAAACACTTTGTCCCCTTTCACCCGCTTCAGTTATATACCAACCAACATTATTTAGTATCCATGCGACGTCATCATCATTATACTTTGCACCCGATAAGGATAAAACAGTTGCAAACGAAGCCCAAACATTCCAACGTGGTAAACCAAGTCCTTCACACCAAGAGAGAGCACGTAAAAAATCTCTGACACGACTTAATTCTTCTTTATTAAATCTTTTTGATAAGTCTTCTTCAATCAACAACCCATATGTACCATTATTGATATAATACTTAAGCTCCTTTAGCCATGTCTTAATATCAGTATCTTTCTTAAGAGTTCCTTCGATCCATTGCACAACGGATGTTGCAAATAAAAAACTTGGTGATGTTGCTTTTGCGATATCATTAACTATTTTTTCGATTTGATTTTTTTTAAAACTAGGGATCTCAATTAAATTAATTTTTTTCTTAATATAGCCTTTAATATCTTCTAGAGACTCAGGGTCTTCATCTAAATTATGTACGATATCACCATCTAATTCTTTTAAAAGTGGATCATCCATCTTAAGGCGAGAAACAACCACAGGACTAGGTCTTGTCGCTACGAGTATGCGCACACCGTTAAGTCGAGAAATCGAGTTAAGATATGCTGCTATACCTATTGACTCCCCGGATAAACTCTCATCCAATGAGTCTATTAGTATGGTACATGACTCACTTGTTAAAGGAACTTCTAATTCACCTCTTATATCATTGAGTGATTTTTGACGAGCATGAATAATATTTGTAAAAGTCCCTTCCTTCAAACAAGGAGGATCAGCAAACCTACTAGTCGTATTTCCCCCAATTGATTGACTGGCTAGGATAGCCATCAATGCAGATTTGCCGACCCCAGGACCACCCGTTACAACAAACAACCCTTTTCTCGCGCTGTTTAACCATTCAATAATTTTTCCACGTAACAAAAATCTCCCAGTAAAGTGGTCAGGCTTATACCTTAATTGTTCGTTTTCCTTACAAGAAACTCTTTGATCAAGTTTATCAGATACTCGACCTTCTAGCTCAAAATGGTTAAATCTATAATTCGGGATAACTCGCAGTTCCCCTGCACCGTTTATCAGAATATCAGTTACATTGCCAATTTCTTTACGCAACTCATTTATCAATGCACCAATTCTTATAAATTTATCATGAGGACCCCAAGCTGTTAAATCATGTTTAGGGCCATTCTTGATGAAAAAAATGAATGCCTCGATAAATAAACCATCTAAACTTGTTTCATAAGCCTTGTTTGAGCTAATAACCCCAAAACTACCAATATTTTCATTAAATGACAGCTCTTGTAAAACTTGCTCAAGAGAAAGCAAGGCAATACCTGAAAAACAAGTGTCGATAAAAAATATAACATCTTTACCAAAAGTAGCCAAAAGGCTAAAAACTTCGCGAGTACTCAGACTATTAAGAGGATTTGGAATTACAGGACTGTCATCAAAAAGCAAGTAATGTTCTCGGGAATGAGTAGTCGTGCCATGTCCTCCAATATATATAATTATAGGCGCATCATTGGTTGAAATAACTTGGGTAAGGTGTTTTTTGATATCTACAACATCTTTTGTTTTGAGCCGCTGAGTTGGGACATTACATTTTTCAAGAACAGAGGATAGCCTTCCAACGCCTCTCTCAAGTAGAGGAAGTTCATCACGTATCCCCTTTATATATTGTGGAACTACCATCGCACAGCGAACCATATAAATTCCGTTTTGAGCGTCCCCCTCTTGCGTCATGTTCTATACTCTTGACTTTCTTTCAAGGTCTTATTTTTTGATTTATACTCCGCTCCTGAAAGCACCGATTGCTTTTTCTAAATTGGTAATATACGTTAATCTGTCGACAGATATCGAATGTCGTTGACTGTCTATATAACGACGATTCGCATTGTACTTTTTATTGTTAAATGCACGTAAAATAGAGGTTACATTTTTGTCTTTGCTATGATAAATACAAGCGGCAATTAGAGAAGCTTGCAAGGATAGAATGGGAAACAGTGCTCCATTAGTTTCTACCATGCCCATCACAAACAACCCTCTAAGCCCTTTAGGGAATATGTTTAATATAAAATTATTTTCGACAGGATCTAACTTCAGATAACTTCCAAGAAAAGGGTATATATTTTTATACCCTGTAGCGAAGATCACAATATCCACTTCTTCAATAGAGCCATCAACAAACACAATTTTGTTTCCATCATAACATTCGATATCTCTCTTCGGATTTACATCACCCTGAGCAATATAGTCTAGTATTTGTCTATTAATTATAGGATTACTTTCAAAAGGCATGTGATCAGGTTCTTCCAGCTTAAACCTACCAAGGTCGCCCACCAGAACTCTCAGCATCTTTGCTATTTTTTCACTTGCATCTCCATTGCCAGTATTGAGCCTATTTCTAACTGAATACTGATCAGATGGTATTCCTCCTATATGCTTTGGAAAAAAATAATACCCCCTTCTCATACTCAAGTATACATTCCTAGCAAATATTGAGGCATCACAAGCAATATCACATGCGGTATTCCCTCCTCCAACTATAAGTACTCGTTTATCTTTAAATATATCAGGTGACCTGTAGTAAAGAGAGTGAATTGTTTCCCCTTTATACTCCCCAGCTATTATAGGACAATTCGGAATCCAATGATGACCTGTAGCAACTATCACCGCTTCATACAGTGATTTTTTGCCATTTTTGGAAATGACTAACCATTTATCGCCATCACTTCTAATACTTTCAACTTTGCAGTTAAAAACTGTTTGATTACTCAAGCCCAATGACTGGAAATAGTTCTTTAAATATCTGAGAATTAATTCATGAGAAGGGTAGTCTGGATAATCTGAAGGCATAGGAAAACCTTCAAAACCAGATAAAGGAGATGAAGAAATAAAATGAGTAGTATTATAAATTGGAGTAACAGGACGACTTATATCCCACATCCCACCAATTGAGTTCCAATCATCATATATGACAAATGGAATACCGTATCTGCAGAGCGACTCCGCGGCGGCCAGTCCACTTGGTCCTGCACCAATTATAGCAACTCTATTCATTCTATTTACAGGAGTTTTTTGAATTACAAATTATCAAGTTGAAGTATCAATAACGTATTATACAGATTGACAAAATTCTTGAGCCGTCTTCAATAACAACAATTCCGAACCCGGTGGCCCAAAGAGCTGAACACTAATAGGATTTGGTTCTGCAGGTATTGGAAATACAACAGCAGGCAATCCAGCGACATTAATTGGTAACGTATTTCTTATACTAAATATCCTATCAGCTTCGCTAAGTTTTGGCGGAAAATCAGAAAGTGTTGGAATTAAGAACATATCGAAAGTGGTAAACATTCTCAAGAGAGAATTTTTCCAAGACTGCTGAATACTTTTCGCCCAAACAACTTGTGATTGTTTATAGTTCTTACCAGTTGTAAAACGTAATTTAACATCATTACAAAAGTGATCTAGACATTTTGCCAATCCATCTTTATGCAAATGCCATGCTTCATTATCTACCAGAATACGACCTGCTTTTGTAACGTCATCCCACATCGAAAGAGAGGTTGACCTAAAATCCAAACCACTCCGTCTTACAAGCCAATCTATTTTTGAACATATCCGTTTATTAGAGTTTCTTTTATCGACGCCAATCACTACGGTTTTTTTTATCTTTTTTTCTTGAATAGAAGTCAAATCTAATAAAGAAAGCCCTACTTCCAACTTATCAATTCCGCGGGCAAAGATTCCTACGGTGTCCATTGATGGAGCCAAGGGCCAAATACCTGTTTTATTTAGTTTATTTTGTGTTAAAATTAATGCTGATATTCCACAACAAGCAGCAGGAACTCGCACCGAACCTGCAGTGTCTGTTCCTAAAGAAAAATCTGCCTCTCCAGAAGCCACAGCGACTGCAGATCCACTTGATGATCCCCCTGGAATAAGTGTAGGGTCTAAGGGATTAATTGGAGTTCCATACCAAGGATTCTCGCCCGTAGCCCCAAACGCCAGTTCATGCAAATTCGTTTTTCCAACTATAGCAACAGTTCCTTTATCCTCTGCATCCCTTATGTATTGCAAACAAGCAGCATCTTCTTTGGCTGGTTTTGCTCTATCTGCAACATACTTGCTTCCTAAAGTGCTTACTGTGCCAGCGACATCAAATAAATCCTTTACTGCAATTTTCAAGCAATTCTTCTTTGATTGGAACTTAGTTATAAACGTTGACATCAGCTAGTTACCCCACCATTAAAAGGATTATCTTACCTATCAGTGGCTCGTTGGTGCCTGTCCATAAATGGCTCTTTTTCCCCTAACTCGTTGTTGCTCTCATAATTAAACCCTTAGAATTCAACCTATATACCTGCGGTTAAATTTATTGAGCGCCTCGATTTAGAAAAAAATCTCATTTATAGACAAACACTAGCTATCACATAAACTTTCAATAAATGAAGCTAACTCTGAAATAGTGGAATATTTCACAACAGAGTTAAACTTTATTTGTTTGTTAAACTGCTGCTCTAAACTTAGTACCATTTCAACCGCCATAAGTGAATCTCCCCCAAGATCAAAGAAGTCATCATTAATTCCAATAGCTCCTTCTTTTAATTGAAACAGATCACACCATATTGAAGCGATCACCTTCTCCTTATCAGTAGATGCATAAACTATAGATCTAGAGAGGGTTGGACGAAGCTTTGATGGTTCTGGCAAACTAGAGTAGTCAATTTTCCCATTCTCTGTTAGTGGAATTTTATCTAATTCGATTAGTGCAAAAGGGATCATATATTCAGGAACCCACATTTTGAGAAAAGCCCGAAGCTCATCCACAGATACAACTCCACTACTTAGCGTATAGTACGCTACTAATTTTTTATCTACTTCACGCCAGTTTATCAATATCACTGCACTTTCAGCAACACGAGGGTGCCGCCTTAATACATTTTCAATTTCCCCAAGTTCTATTCTATACCCTCTCATTTTAACCTGTCGATCAATCCGCCCTAAGAAATCAAAAGAGCCATCCTCTTTTTCAATTCCTAAATCTTTTGTTAAAAAGACTTTTACCATTTCTTCACCAATCTGTATCGATTTAAAATGGCTGTTCGTCAATTGTGGGCGGTTCAAATAACCTCGGCCAACTCCGGGACCTGCAATTGCAATTTCACCAGAAACCATTTTGGGTGTCGGTTTATGATCTTCATCAAGAACGACTAACCGCATTCCTGAAAGAGGCCATCCGATGAAAGGTTCACCACCAGTTACCGGAGTAACAGTAGAATCAACAGTGCATTCAGTTGGTCCATATAGATTATAAACTCTCGGATGTGGTTGATCTGCAAATAATTTCCAAGTAGCAGGGTCGATCTCCTCACCACCGCACAAAATTACTATCAATTTATTAGGTCTTTCGAGAAGTCCTGCTTGAACCAGGAGCCTTAATTGTGCCGGGGTACAATCTAAAACTTGTATGGACTCATTTATAATAAATTGTAATAATTCCCGTCCGTCAGATCTTATAGGATCTGGAATTACAGTGATATGGTGCCCACTCAGCAAGAAGGTTAACTGCTGCACAGATGGGTCAAAACCAAGCGGAGCATTCATGCTTACATTTAAAATTTGTCGAGATAGCCTCAGATCCCTTTGTAATGATTGCCAAAGGTGAAGTACTGAATGATGCTCAATCATGACTGCTTTAGGCTTACCTGTTGACCCAGAGGTGTACATAACATAGGCTAAATCATCATTTACTGGTCTAGAAATTATAAGATCACAATTTTGATCAGGTATTTTTTTGAGAGGTTCAATGATCCTTAAGCCTTCCCTTTGGAAAATACTGGCATGTTCTTGACTTGTTATAACAGATTTAATACCAGTATCTTGAATCATGAACTTCAATCTTTCTAGAGGAAATCCTCCCCGACCCGGATTAAGAGTTCCCAGTGTCAATGGTACATAGGCTGCTCGTGATTTTAAAATGGCCAATATACTTATTACCGAATCCACACCATCAGTTGCTATACCAACAATTCTTTCATCAGTTTCTTTTAATTTATCCAAAGATTCTATTATTGATAATGAGAGACAATTAGACAAAACGTCCAACTCAGAAAAACTAAAAGTAGTCGTGCCATCACTGATAGCGGAGTTGTCTGGAGTAAGCTTGGCTTGAGCAACAAAAGCATCAACTATACTTGAATATCGCATTTGGTTACTATCAACAATTGTCATGTTAACTCACTCTATTGATTATAAAGATTTGCAAATGCTACAATAGTTAATCGCTCACCTTTATATGGAGTCCTACTATGCGCGGCGAGCATGTTATCTAAAACTAGAAAATCTCCTTCTACCCACGGGTAGCTAACTTCTTCTGCTTTATAGCAATTTCTTATATGCTTTAAAATAGATATATCAATTTCACCACCATCACCAAAGTATGCATTACGTGGCATATCATTGTCGGAATATGCTTGACGAAGCACTTTTGAAACTTCAGTCGACAAACTGGATGGATGGAATAAATGAGCTTGATTGAACCACACTCGCTCACCAGTCACAGGATGCTTGGCTGTTGCATGCCGAATTTGTCTTATTCGGAGACGATCAGCATTAAAATAATCAATTTCTATACCTGCTTCCTTACAATATTTCTTTACCATTTCTGGTTTTGTTGACTGAAAAGTCACCTGCCAAGATAACCCAACTCCCTCACGGAAATTCCTAACATACATAACCTTGCGACTCTCGAATTCCTGAACAATTTCTTTGTTAATTTTTGTTAACACTCTTCGACAATCAGCAATAGGGGTATAGCCACCTTCAGTTGCAGCAACTATTGAACAAAACCATATGAGTCGGGGCCAACAGTGAGAATATGAATTAGCATTATGAAAATGAATATATTGATTATTCGGATGTTCAGTTGATGTATATATATGAGGCCTAAGTTCAACTCTTGGTGCTGTCCTCTCCAAATACGGTAAAGGATCGTGCCCAAAAGATTTGACTGTTTTTTCAAATATCTCTGAAGAGTTGACACAAAATCCTCGAAACAGAATACCACCTGCCCAATGAACTAATTGTTCAATGCTTTCTTTGTTAGTTTTTATCCACTCACTTAGTGCAACAGGTCCTCGTTTTACTTCAATAAGAACTGGCAACTTCCAACTAGTTTTTAATTCTTTTATTTCGACATTTTCACTATTTAATGATTTGGACCAGTCGGCAAGTTCTCCATCAAACATGTTATCTCCCGTAAAAAAGAGTTTTATTTGCAATTTAATTGGGCTATCTACGGCAATGGCAATGTAGCTTTATGAGATAAAAGAATCCTTTCGCCATCTGGATCTATTTCAATTATTTGTACTTTTAGCACTTCACCCACCTTAAATTCCTCATAAATATTTTCAGGTTTGCTCCAAGAAAGTTCATCAAGGTTGATCAAACCATCAACCCCGCCAAGATCCAAATATAGTCCAAATGGAAGAACAGACTTCACAGTACCTGTACATAGCTCTCCACAGCTGCTCCCGTTATAAAGGATTAACATGCCATAAGATGAGTTTTTCCCGGGGTTCTGTCCATTGTTTTTCAGAATAGCCCCTCAAAAGAGGAGGGGAGCTGTATTCTTCGCTGTAAAATGATCATTTTCTCTTAAAATTACCGATTTCTGGACACAACTCTCCGTCATCCTGTGAAAAACGGTTTTCACAGGTAGTGCTCTTTGACAAATTAATCCTGCAGAGCGCCAGAAACTACTATGTTTTGAACGCCTCCCTGCTCCCAAAGACTATTATGCGTAAGACCCTTTCCATTGAGTCAACTTCAAACAATTGCATGGTTGACCGGATGAGTTCCCACAGAATTCTCTTTATTCTTCCCTTGACCAGTGCCGCCTGAAACAGCCAGCAGCCCAGCTGTTGTGCCTGATCCACAAGGAAAGAGAGCATCATCAGGATAGTAAATATCCCGCTGAGGTTTTTCTTGCCTAAACCATAATTGTGACCAAGATT
>PDWI01007603.1_pt1 | contig 13052 bp, 10 predicted proteins | sample 1430891 | NCBI WGS metagenome assembly PDWI01 (sample SAMN01162508, study PRJNA174530) | Oral metagenome, whole genome shotgun sequencing project. | biome: Marine environment; feature: Marine mammal; material: Swab sample of the gingival sulcus; isolation source: swab sample of gingival sulcus... | reverse complement strand
GCCTCTATAATATCCTTTGGAAAAGACCTAGTAGCCTGCCTAAACATCATTATAAGAAATGGTGTAGCAATGGTAGGAAGGATAAATCCAAGTGTAGTATTCGTAAGCCCCCACTTACCAAACTGCCTAAAGAGTGGTATCATAATTGAGGCAAAAGGTACCATCATAGTAAGCAGTATTATCTGCATAAGTCTGTCCTTGTACCTATCGTGATAAACCTCAAAGGCATATCCTGCGATAGAACAAACTGCAACTGATACAATGGTAAGAATAATCGCATTTCTAGCCGAATTCAGCATCGCCTGACTTAGGTTGGAAACATCTACAAGGGAAGCGAAGTTTTCTGCAAGGTTGCCTCCTATTGTAAGCTTACCCTTTATAACATCTGTACTTGTATTAGTAGCTGAAACCACCATCCAATATATAGGGAATAGTGACAATATACTCGCTATTACAAGAAAAGCATATGAAAAAAAACTTCTGATAAACATTTTTCCTTTATAACTACTCACGACTATCACCTACTTTCAATTGAATAAATGCCAATACTGCTACAATAATAAATACCACATAAGATATTGCTGCTGAATATGTGAAGTTTGGCACACCACCATTTATAAAATTATAAATGTAGTATGAAATAGTCATAGTGCTATTTCCAGGGCCTCCACTTGTCAAGTTTACAGACTCATCAAATAATTGCAAGGTACCTGTTGTAGACATTATAGCTGTCAAAAGTAACATAGGTTTAAGTAGTGGAACCGTAATCTTCCAAAAAGTCTTCCAGTCATTTGCTCCATCTATCCTAGCTGCCTCATAAACAGATGGATTTATATTTTGAAGTCCAGACAAGAAGAAAATCATATTATAGCCTGTCCACCTCCATATAAGAGCAAGTATTATTACTAGCCTAGCTGTTCCAGTATTCCCCAGCCAGTTGATGTTTTCTGAAATAATACCTAGATTCGAAAGCAGTAGGTTTATAAAACCATTTTCTGCAAACAAGGCTCTAAATACTATTGCATAAGAAACCAAAGAAGTAGCGCACGGTAGGAATATTGCCGTCCTAAAAAACGCCTTAAACTTCAAATCCTTTTTATTTAATAGCACAGCGAGCAATATAGCTAGCAAAAGCATTATTGGTACCTGTACTATCAAAAATAAAAATGTATTACCAAGAACCTCTTTGAAATTAGGGTCTACAAGTAACCTTTTATAGTTATAAAGTCCAGCAAAGCTTATGTTGTTTGCCTTACCCTTACTAAGCGATAAAATAAACGCCTGTACCATCGGCCAAAAACTCATAAGAGCTATTAGTAGAGTCGCAGGCATAAGAAATGTCCAGCCAAGCAAATTCTGTCTTTTCTCAAGTGTTAGTTTCATAATTACCCCTTTCTTTTATTGGGAACTGCCCATCTATCCAGGCAGCTCCCAAAATGTAAAATTAAACTAATAGGTAATGTTTTACTATCTAAAATTTATTCCATTTTAAACTCTACTTCATCATTAGCTTCCTTAAGAACCTTATCCATGTCTTCACCACTTAGCATATCAGCTAGAGCTTTTCCAATAGCTCCTCTTGCCTCATAATAGTAAACACCGTTATTTACACTAGGAACTCCATCTGCATAACTAAGTATATCTTCATATATCTTTTGTCCACCAAAGAAGTCTATTTCAGCTGAATAAGCTGGAGCGTCGATAGCTGGTAAAAATGTAGCTATAGCACCTGAACTAGGCAGTATAGTATTGTAAAAGTCTACATCTTCAGCAAAGGTTTCTTTTAAGAATTTTATAGCTAGTTCTTTATTAGCACTCTTACCACTTACAAGCCAACTAGAGCCACCATTATTTGAGAAGTTCGTTGAGCTTTCTTTGTCAGTATAAAGCTTAGGCATATTTACTACTGCCCACTTACCTGCTTGGTCTTCAGTGCTTTGAACAGAAGCAAGTATCCAACAACCATTTATAGCACAGACAACCTCACCATTAGGAAAGGCTCCTACGTACTCATCCCAGTTGTTAGCTAGTTTAATTACTCCATTATCAACCATTTCCTTACAGATAGTCATGGCATCCTTAAGCTCCTGATTGTCTACTATATTAAGTGTACCATCATCATTAAATAAGCTAACACCTGCTGACTGCATTGCCATCATAAGCATATCTGGTTCTTTCGAAATAAAGCTAAACATAGGCTTACCAGTCTTTTCTTTAACAATCTTTCCTATTTCATTAAACTCTGCCCAAGTAATATTATTAAGGTCTTTAGGCTCAAATCCTGCTTCTTCCAAAAAGTCTACTCTGACAGCATTTACAACAGCACCATTATCAAAAGGTACCCCATAATTCTTACCGTCTACTACTGAATAAGCTACCTTAGAAGCGGCAAATTTAGAGAAATCAATACCACTATCACTTAGGTCTGCAAACACTTCTGGAAAGAAATTGTAATTTTTTATAAAGGCATTGTCCTGCATAAGCATTATATCTGGAAGTTGGTCAAACTGACCAGTAGTTCCTACCGCTGTAAGCTTAGACTGCACATCTGACCAAGGTGTGTCCACTATGTTCACCTTTATAGGATTCTCCTCATTCTTTGCATTGTAGGCCTTCTCAGCTTCCTCAATAGCATAAATATTAAAGGCTGGGTCCCAACACCAAACTGTTATCTCATTACTACCTTCACCGCTACTCTCACTTGCCACCTCTTTACCGTCTTCCGCAGCATCATTAAGCCCCGTTGTGTTTTCAGTTTTATTACAGGATGCAAAGGATAAAAGTAAAACTAAAGTAAGTGTAATACTAATAAATTTTTTCATAAATTTCCTCCTAATTTTGTTTTAATCATTTTTACAATTATTGCGCAAGTAATTGTTTAAGGTAACAGGGCTCGAACCCTATTACACTGTACAAGTTGGAAAGATTGCTCTCTCTATACCATATATAAATTATATACAAATATTTAAGCTATATGTGTGTACTCTCGACTACATTTATTGCAAAAACAACCATATTTCTTCCTAAGTTCTTCAAAATATTAATTTTATTAAGCAAAAATAACCAAAACAAAAGGCTTCTGTATTATCATACAAAAGCCTAATGCTCTAACATTTTCAAGTAAAATATCTTTATTTAATATCTAGTATTTCACCTCTATTTACCAACCTTCATTCGTTTTTATATTGTACTCAAGCAATATCCTCTCATAATGCTCAGGTTTTTTCCTCCAGTTCTTAGGACTTGTGCCAATAAATTTCTTGAAATTCCTATTAAAGGTAGATGGCGTAATAAAACCAACCTTTAATGCAATCTGCGCAATATTTATATCCGTAGTTTTTAGATATTTACAAGCCTCTAGCACCCTTGTCTTATTTATATAATGGGTAGGAGTCATCTCCATAATATTTTTAAACAACCTTCTAAAATGTGTTTCACTAAGCATACAAAGCTTGGCTAAGTCTTCTATTTCTATTTGCTCGCTATAGTTTTTGCTTATGTATTCAATAGCAGGAAGTATAGCCTTATCGCTCAAAACATTACCTTCACTATCCTTCTCTTGTTCATTTAACCTTAGTATATTTATTATAAGTGATGAAAGTGTTCCCTTTATATCATCTGCATACATCTCTTTCTTTTCATTAAAAGCCTTCATAATATACCTGGTTAAGTCTGCCAGCTCAGGAACATCCTTAATATCCTTTATAAAAGCCCTCTGACTTATCCTAGCCAAGATTTTTTCAACCTTATTAGGATTTTCTTTATAGTGATTTTCTAAAAAACTTTCCACGTCAACATAAAGGTACTCCCAATAGCTCTTTTCGCCCTCTTTTGAATTTGTAGTATGGGGATAATTTTTAGGAATAACAGTAATCATATTTCCATGATAGGCATAACTAGTATCCTTAAAAATCATTTCCCCATCACCAAATATGCATATACCGATTTCTAGGTAATTATGAAAATGAAGATAGTCTATATCCGTACCATAGTATCTAATCCACTTTTCCCCAGTGAGCGCTATGACTGGTATATTAGGTGGCGTCCTATAATACCTATAATCCATCCTGTATTTTTTCTTTACATTCATACTAAGCTCCTATATGTGGAAGTGAAATCTTATTCTAAAGTTTTCCAATAGCCATCTTTTCTTCTCTGAATTTTTTCCGATATCTCTTCCGGCATTATCCTTTAAATTCTTTATAAAAATATTATATACCAAAAAAAACAACTTGACTAGTAATACTAATCAAGCTGTCTTTAACTTATTTACTTTATTATTGCATCTGTTTTGCTACTTCTTCAGCGAAGTTTTCTTCTTTCTTCTCGATACCTTCACCTGTCTCAAAACGTAAGAATGACTTAACCTTAAGGCTTGTACCCTCGTCTTTTCCTACTTTGTCTACGTATTTAGCAACTGTGTAGTCACCATCTTTAACATATACTTGGTCTACTAGGCAGATTTCTTTAAGCATCTTGTTTACCCTACCGATAACCATCTTCTCGATGATGTTATCTGGCTTGTCAGGGTTCTCATTTTTAGCTTCTACCTTAAGTATCTCAGTCTCTTTGTCTAAGAACTCTTTAGATACTTCACTTCTATCTAGGTAAGTAGGGTTAAGTGCTGCTACTTGCATAGCTACGTTTGTACCAGCTTCTTTGATAGCTTCTGTATCTTTGTCAGAGTCAAGTTCTACTAAAACACCGATTTTACCACCACCGTGGATATAAGATGCTAATACACCCTCAGTCTCCACTCTAACGAATCTTCTTATAGTTAAGTTCTCACCGATGATAGCTATCTTAGCTGAGTGCATCTCATCAACTGTCTTACTTGGGTCTAAATCACTCTTCTCAGCCATAAGCTCTTCTACTGTAGCTGCACTAGAGTTTAATGCTTGCTTAGCTACTGCTTCTGCATAGCTTCTAAATTCTGGGCTCTTCGCTGCGAAGTCTGTCTCTGAGTTTACTTCTAAAAGTAAGGCTTTTTTGCCTTCAACTACTGCTACTACTACACCCTCTGCTGCTATTCTTCCTGCTTTTTTAGCTGCCTTAGCAAGTCCTTTTTCACGTAAAACTTCTATCGCCTTATCGAAATCACCATTAGCTTCTGTCAATGCCTTTTTACAGTCCATCATTCCAGCGCCAGTTCTCTCTCTAAGGTCTTTTACCATAGCTCCTGTTACTGCCATAATTACCTCCGTAATATCTCTATATTTATATTATCTATTATTCTTCGTCTTTTGCTTCTTCTTGAACCATTTCTTCAAGTTGGTCTTGACTTGGAGCCTCACCAGCTACCTCTTGGTATCCTTGGTTAGCTTCGATTACTGCATCTGCCATAGCTGCAGTTATAAGATTGACAGCTCTAATAGCGTCGTCATTACCTGGGATAACGTAGTCAAGTTCCTCTGGGTCACAGTTAGTATCTGCGATACCTACTAGTGGAATACCTAGAGTATGAGCCTCTTGTACTGCGATCTTCTCACAACCTGGGTCAACTACATAGATAAGATCTGGAACTTTTTCCATATCCTTGATACCACCTAAGTTTTTCTCAAGTTTTTCCATCTCATGACGCATCTTAAGAACTTCTTTTTTAGTGTACTTTTCGAAAGAACCATCTTCTTCCATTTGCTCTAATTGCTTAAGTCTGTTTACCCTACTTCTCATAGTTTTGAAGTTAGTAAGCATACCACCTAACCATCTGTTGCTAACATAGAACATACCGCAACGCTCAGCTTCTGACTTAATAGCCTCGCTAGCTTGCTTCTTAGTACCTACGAATAAAACATTTCCACCGTTCATAACAGTTTCTTTTACTGCGTTATACGCTTCGTCTACTAGACCTACTGTTTGCTGTAAGTCGATGATGTAAATCCCATTTCTCTCAGTATAGATATACTCTTTCATTTTTGGGTTCCATCTTTTTGTTTGATGTCCGAAATGGACTCCAGCCTCTAAAAGCTGTTTCATTGAAATAACACTCATATTTCTTCTCCTTTTTGGTTAATTTTAGTAGCTTAGAAGCCCTCTAAAGTCCTCCTAAATACTACCAGTCTTCCTCACTCTTCGTCTCTATGGCAAACGCACCAAAAAAGCGCGCACCTTACCACAAATCTGAGTAAGTGCTTTTTGCACAAAGGGTAGTATAGCATAAAAGCAAGCTAATCACAAGTGTTTTAATATGTTTTTCTTTAATTTTTCTGAAAATTTCTTCCCTTTAAGACTCATTTTTTAAACTGAGCCCAAAAATCCCTCGAATATCCTTTTCCTTACCCATTACTACTATGGTATCTCCCACTTCAAACTTAGTATCTGCCTGGGGCAAAATGTCTCCCTCTGAATTCTTTTTAAGCAGTACATTTATATTGTGCTCAGTTTTTAGATTACTCTTAGCTAGTTCTATCCCCTCTAGTTCTTTGGGCATAATTACCAGCTTCACGCTAGCAATAGTCATCTGCCCATAATCTTCTACTATTATTATAGGATTAGACTTCTCATCATAGATGAACTTATTTGCTATCTTTGCTATGATTTTATCTGCTATCTTACCAGTAATACCCTTCCTCTTTATAAACCAAATGAGCAAGCCAAAAATAGCTAGCATAGGAATTATCGCTACTGCTCCTATGGTAAACTCACTCTTAAACTGCAAGAATATATTTACTACCGTTGAAACTATGGTAACTGTAAAAGCGTAGCCAAACATCATAACAAAGCGAGCGAGCTTGCGCCTCATCCTGCTATCCAAAACCAGCTCCGCTTCCTTAGTAGTATAACCACTATTAGTCAACATAGATATTACCTGAAACCTAGCCTTTTCCTCTGTAAGTCCAGTAATCCTAAACAGGAGGACAAAGACCTCAGCTATCAACAAATATACAAAGATAAACAATATAAATAGAATTATTGCTCCTACTATTTCCAATCTTTCCTCCTAGTTCTTAGACCACGCTTCAAAGCCATCCAAAATCTCTTCCAATCTCTTCATCTCTTCCTCTGTCCCAATAGTAAAACGCAGATGGTTTTTTAACCTATGGTCATCACCATAAGTCCTAAGCAAAACCTTATTTTCCAATAAGTATTCCAAAACCCTAGCATCACTGTACTCGACCAAGACAAAGTTGCAAACGCTATCATAAACCTTAGAAACAAAGGAATAAGTTTTTAAGTTCTCAGCAAAAGCATCTCTAATACGATTTATTCTTTTAATATTTTGCTTATAGTAATCTAAATCATCATATACTAACAGAGCCATATGCTGGGCAAAACTGCTAACCTCGTAAGACTGTAAACCTATTTTTAGAAGTTTTATCATCTCTGTATTAGCAATCAGATACCCTATCTTCAATCCTGCTAAGCCATATGCCTTAGCAAAGGTCTTAGAAATAATGAGATTCTTATGTTTTTTTACCAAGTCCACTGCACTGATATCATAAAACTCCCCATAGGTTTCATCTATGATGACAGGGCAATCCACCTTATCTAATAAGTTCTCTATCATCTCCAATTCCATAACGGTTCCAGTAGGATTATTAGGATTGCCTATCATAAGAACCTTTGGCGAATAAACCTTTACATACTCTAGAATAGACTTGTAATCATAGTTAAAAGACCTATTTAGCTCATACTTTATGACCCTAGCATGACAAAGTGTCGCACTCGTATTATAGGCACTAAGTGACGGATTAGGCAAGAGCACTATATCACCAGGGTCTAAAAAGACCTTGTAGACCACCTCTATCAGCTCCTTAGAACCAGTACCCACCAAAATCATATCAGAATCTACGCCTAAGTTATCAGCAATTCTATCGCACAACTTAGCAGTTATCTTATGTGGGTACCTACCTACTAGTTCACTATTTTCTAACACGTGCTCCAGACCCTTAAGCACCTTTTCACTATGTGGATACGGATTCTCATTCGCATCTAATTTAATATCATAATCATGAATTTCACTCTCAGTCAAATGATAATTCATCAAATCTTTTCTAATATATTGTTTTAACATCTCACTTCTCCGAGAAAGTATTTTTATTATTTAAGTAAATGGATAAATAGGCCACTACGTAACTTCGGCTCAAACCACGTCGACTTAGGTGGCATAAGCAAGTCAACATCAGCCACTGCCATCAGCTCATCTATAGATGTAGGATACATGGAAAATCCTAGCACAAAGCCATCTTCCTTACACCTTCTCTCTATCTCCTTTAGCCCCCTGATTCCACCTATGAAGTCTATCCTCTTATCTGTCTTTGGGTCTTTTATTCCCAAAATATCATCCAATACGTTCTCTTGTAATATCGACACATCTAAGCCTCTAACCACATCATCTTCGAAACAAATTTCAAACTTCGCTCTTATTTTGTACCATTTTTCACCCAAGTACATACCGAAGCTATGCCTCTTATCAGGTCTTACTAGCTCGCTAGATTCTACTACTTCAAACTTTTCCCTAATCTTAGCCAAAAACTCTTCTTCATTATTTCCATTTAAATCCTTAATCACACGATTGTAGTCCATGACCTTTAATTCATTATCAGGGAAGATAACAGACAAAAAGAAGTTAAACTCTTCCTCACCTGTATAGGCAGGATTCTGCTCTCGCCTAAGCTTGGCAACCTTTACAGCAGAAGCAGCCCTATGATGACCATCGGCAATATATAGATAATCAATATCTGCAAACTTCTTAGTCAAATCCTCTATAATCAGCTCATCAGAAATAGCCCAGCCTCTATGAGTGATGCCATCATCAGCCACAAAGTCAAATAAAGGAACATTATCATTCTTATAATCGTTAATTATTTCACTAATTTCTCCCCTGTTTCTATAGGTAAGGAAGATAGGTCCAGTATTTGCATCCAAGCTATCAACGTGCCTGATTCTATCCTCTTCCTTATCAGCCCTGGTCTTCTCATGTTTTTTGATAATATTATTTTCATAGTCATCTACGCTAGCAGCAGCCACTAGACCTACCTGTGACCTGCCATCCATGATGAGTTCATAGATATAGAACTCAGCTTTTTTTCTTACCTCAAAAGTCCCCTCATCTATCCACTTATAAAACTCTTCACGAGCCTTGGCATAAACCTTGTCCTCATAAGGACTAGTAGACTCATCAAAGTAAACCTCAGCCCTATCAAGATTCAAAAATGATTTTTCTTTGCCTTTTACAACCTCACGAGCCTCTTCCTTACTATATACATCATAAGGTAGTGCAGCCACCTTTTCAAAATTTCCATCACTAGGCATTACAGCCTTAAAAGAACGAATTTTTGCCATCTTTCCTCCTAATAACAAATCGTATTAACATTTATCTACTCAAATACTAATATAAGTTTCAAAAAATAAGGGAAGCCAATATTTTGACCTCCCCCCCTTACTTTTAATTTAAGCTCCAAATAAAATCCTAAGTCTAAGCAGTCCATCAAGAGAGTCTAATTTCTCCACATCCGATTCGCCTAATTTATTTTCAAAGTCATAAATACCATAGAATAAGCCCTTTTCAGACTTAGTAGCACTAGCTAGAGCTAGAGGCAAAGCCTTCTCTATTTCTGATTTTTGTTCATCTTTTGCAAGTACAGTAAGTCTAGTCTTAGCCTTGAACTCACCCAAACTACAGTCTGGAATATTTACAGAATTTTTTACATTTCCATTTTCTAAGAAATCCTTCATTTCATTAGCAGCCATCACAGCACAGTTTGTTTCAGACTCATTTGTAGAAGCACCTAAATGTGGTATAGCAATCACTCCTTCGACTCCAAGCACTTCTTCACTAGGAAAGTCTGTTACATACTTAGCTATTTTGCCATCAGCCAAAACCTTCTTAAGCTCCACCTCATCAACTAATCCACCACGAGCGAAGTTAAGTAATACTGCCTCTGACTTCATCTTAGCAAAGGCAGCAGCACTAACGAAGCCCTTAGTAGAATCTAGTAGTGGTAGGTGCAAGGAAATAAAGTCAGCTTGCTTATAAATAGCGTCTAAGTCCTTTTCCACCCTTACTTCCGAGTTTAATCTATTAGCATTTTCTTCTGATAAGTAAGGGTCATATCCCACTACTGTCATCCCTAGAGAATGAGCCATATTAGCCACTAGGATACCAATGGCACCTAGGCCTATCACTCCCATAGTCTTACCACTTATCTCTCCACCCTTAAAAGTGGACTTGTTTTTCTCAACAGTCTTAGCTACTCCGAGCTCAGAAGTATCAGCCTCTTTCACCCAGTTAATAGCACCTACGAAGTCCCTACAAACAAGTAGCATACCAGTAAGTACGGCTTCTTTTACCCCATTTGCATTTGCCCCTGGGGTATTAAAAACTACTATTCCTTTTTCAGTACATTTATCTAAGGGAATATTGTTCACACCTGCTCCAGCCCTAGCGATAGCAAGTAGCTCACTTGGGAAGTCATAGTCGTGCATCTTATAACTTCTAAGTATGATACCCTCAGAACTATCACCAGCATCTATCTCATATTTATCACCCAAAAGAGCTAATCCCCTTGGGTCTATCTTATTTAAAGTCTTAATCCTATACATTATCTTTCCTTTCAAATAGCTACAATAAGGTGTAGACCATCTATATACCAAGCAAAATATATTTACTTGTTTTTCCTTTCAAAGTCAGCCATAAAATCAACAAGAGTCTGCACACCCTCTACCGGCATAGCATTATAAATACTAGCCCTCATACCACCTACACTTCTATGACCTTTTAAGTTTACTAGTCCAGCTTCCTTCGCCTCAGCTACGAACTTCTTATCAAGCTCTGCATCACCAGTCACAAAAGGAACATTCATCTTAGACCTAAATTCTTTCTTCACAGTAGCACTAAACATCTCACTACTATCTAAGTAATCATACAAAATCTCAGCCTTCTTAGCATTTATCTTCTCTACTTCTTTAAGTCCACCAAGCTCAAGCAAGTGCTTAAATACTAGACCTGCCATATAGATACCATAGGTAGGTGGAGTATTAAACATAGAACCTTTGTCTGCATGAGTCTTGTAATTTAACATGGTTGTTACATTATCAGGAGCATTACCTACTAGGTCCTCGCGTACGATTACTAGTGTCACTCCAGCAGGGCCGATATTCTTTTGTGCCCCAGCAAAGATAAGACCGTAGTCACTTACATTTATTTCCTTTGACATGATATTTGAAGACATATCAGCCACTATAGGAACATCCACCTTAGGTAGTTCACTGTACTCTGTGCCATAGATGGTATTGTTGGAAACTATATGCAAGTAGTCTGCATCCTTAGAAAAGTCAAGTTTTTCAAAGTCAGGTATATAGCTGTAGTTTTCATCCTTAGATGAGGCTAGAACATTTACCTCTCCAAAAAGTTTCGCTTCCTTAATGGCCTTGCTAGACCAAGCACCTGTATCTATAAAATCAGCCTTCTTATTTTTCACCATCAAATTCATAGGAATCATGGCAAACTGGAGTGATGCTCCACCTTGCAAAAATAAAACCTTGTAATTATCAGGTATACCCATAAGCTTACGACAGTTCGCCTCAGCCTCATCGATAATAACCTGATAGTCAGCAGAACGGTGGCTCATCTCCATCACACTCATCCCGGCCTCTCCGAAATTCACTAATTCACTGGCTGCCTTTTCCAAAACTTTCTCAGGCAAAACAGATGGTCCCGCTGAAAAATTATACACTCTTTTCATAATATAATGGGCATGATTGCTAAATAAATCACACCTTCCTCCTTCTTGATTGCGAAAAATATCTTTCCTTATCTATCATACCATTTTAGAGGATTTTTTCCAAGAAAAAAATAAGAGTACCCATCAATATGAGTGCCCTTATTTGCTCGATAAATTATCTGGGTTCATATTTTCATCTTTCTGTTATATTTCTAATGCTGGAAATATCACATATAGAAGTCTATGACCCAGAAAATATATCGTATTATACTATTTCTCTACAAATTTTTTAATAAATCTCATAAATATAGTCGACATCTGCGCCCTAGTAGCCCCAGTATTAGGAGAAAGCTCAGTAGGTGATACACCATTTACTAGACCTGCCTTAACTGCCCACTCCATAGGCTCTATAGCTTCAGTAGCTACACTAGATAGGTCTGTAAACTTGCTTAAATCAGCCTTCTTGGACACATCATAGTTCATGTACTTGGCATACTTGTAAATCATAGTCACAAACTCTGCCCTAGTCATATTATGCGAACCATCAAATACTCCATCATTGAACTTAGCCATGCCATTCTTCACTGCCCACTTAGCAGGGTCTCCATACCAAGACTCATCATCTACATCTGTAAATGACTGGGCAAATACCACTGGCTTATCACCAGAAAGTCTAAACAACATAGTCGCAAGCATAGCCTTAGTTATCTTACCATTTGGACTAAACGTCTTAGGTGCTGTACCGTTCATGATAGCACGACTAGATACAAAGTCTACCCCAGGCTTAAACCAATCGCCATCCTTAACATCATCAAACACTAGAGGCTTAGCCTTCTTTTTAGCTTCTGCTTTCTTCTTTGCCTCTGCTTTCTTTTTAGCTTCCGCTTTCTTCTTTGCCTCTGCCTTCTTCTTTGCTTCTGCGTCCTCATCACCCTCTATCACAAGTTCTACCTTCTTGCTCACAGGTCTTAGCTTCTTATTATCTGGTTTAAAAGTAAGCTTTAACTTATATTCTCCTGCTTTTCTAGCATTCTTAGGTGTGAGTTGCCAAGTACCAGGCACTGCAGTTAAATTCATATAAGCAGTCTTATTTCCTACATCATCTGCAGAATACTTCTCGCCCTCTTTGATAGTGAGAGTATCATCTGAATCTATGGTGATAGTCATGTCTACTTCTTTTACTTCTGCCACTTCAAATATCTTTGGCAAATACTCATCATATGGTGTAAATACTAGAACAGGCTTTCCTGCATTAATATCATCTCCAAGGTAATCATTTGCCCATACTCCATAAGGCTCTTCACTCAATAATTCCTCAGCATCTTTTAGCAGTTCAGTTTCACCTTTTATTTCCTTACCATCATTAAATTCATTAAGTTTAGGAGC